>Ga0209611_10004712_pt1 | contig 23220 bp, 18 predicted proteins | sample S1TSphgellanicum_3_FD_187693 | JGI IMG/M metagenome (GOLD analysis project Ga0209611, IMG submission 187693) | Host-associated microbial communities from peat moss isolated from Minnesota, USA - S1T2_Fc - Sphagnum magellanicum MG (SPAdes) (version 2) | ecosystem: Host-associated > Plants > Peat... | reverse complement strand
CTCTCTCTCTCTGCCCAGTAATACTCCTCCTTCTCCTACTGCTCCTGCTGCTGCTCCTCCTGAGTCGTGTTTCCTTTCCTTGTCTTTCCTGAGAGGAAAAAGCAACCCAAGCTTGAAGAAAGCTTGATGTGTGCTGCTGCTGTTCCTGCTGCAAAAACTGGGAAAAAGCTTGAGTCAGGAAGCTAAGGGACGAACGGAAGTGACAGAGGCAAGACGAGAGAGACTACACCTAACACACAAGTGTCAGAGAGCTTCCAAAAGTTATCGCGGCAAATCCTTGTCGTCGTTGGGTGGTGGCCGTCTGTGTCTAGAACTTTCTTTCTCAGTTTGGGTTATGGGTCAGTCAGTGTTTGCATGCAAGAAGCAACCCTTTGCGAGTTTTTTTGTCTTCTGCGATGGTGATCCAACTATTAGGGTTTGAGGGTTTTTCCCATCTTGCTTTGTATTGCTTCGGATCTATCTTTTTGTCTTTCTCCTCTTCATCTGCTTCCACTGCGCATCATCATCATCATCATCTGTGTCTTGAGCTGCTTTGGGTTGTGCAATCATCTTTCTCTTCTCTCTTCCTGATCTGCTTTAGTTGTGCACCACCATCTGTTTAATTCTCTTGATCTTTTTGTAATGTGATGATGTATTATTCAGTGCAGAGGACAGAGGGGAATTTGGAAACAAACGTTGCCCACAGTTGTTTGGAGAGTTTGTTGATCATGAGGAAGCAGTGGGTGGGTGTGTGTGGCTGGCAGAGCTCTGAGCACACAAAAAAGACTGATCCCGATTTGCCTTCCAATGCTCAAGTGCAGTATGTTCTTGCTTTCTTCCTCTTGCTGCTCCCTTGTTATTGCTGAATTCTTGAGCTTACGTAATATCTGGTTGCAAGCTTCTTGAGGTTAGCACAGAGCTTCGCACACAAGTGGTGAACCCTGTCCCTCTGTCTCTCGCTGTTTCTATGTCTGTGTTAGTTGAGGGAGCTTGAATCTGCATCTCTCCTCCCTCTAAATTTGGTATTGGTTGCAATTGCTTCTGCAACTGTGCTGTGGTGTTTCTCACAGGCTTTTGGTTGGACTCTATTCTGGAGAAGCTAATTAGCAGCAGTACAATTGATATCTATATTACAGAGACTTCTCTTCTGCACACACTTTGACATGCTTCACTCCTTTCATGAATCTACTTCCTTCCAAACAATCTGGCCTCCTAAGAGTTCATGTGCTATGGTCAAGGTCTCAGTGATGCTCAAATGTGGTGCAATGATGGCTTATTCAGACCCATCATACATGTTTGACAGTTGTACTGTGGCAGATTCCTTGTCCAAGGGGACAATTGCTTGCATGATATATAGCTGTGTGCTAGATTATGCTTTTCTGCGGTCATAGTTTCTTGTGCATATAAAGGCTCTTACAGATTCATAAGGAAAAAGAGTACAGATTGTCATGAGTAGATGATTGGGAAAAAACTGTTAAGCAGATAGCAGCAGACAGTGAGGTGGAGGAAAAAAAAACACCAGCACTGAAGAAGAAAAAAGAAAAACACAAGCTGGTCACTTCCACAGCCAAAACCAAGGAAAGGAGAACCTTGACCTCGAGGAGTGGGGGGGTCTTGGGAGTAGAGATTTTGGTTCTGAAAACTCCCCCACCCCTCTTCGTTGTCAAATCTGAGTCCATCCTGCCTCTTTCTTTCCCACCCCAAAAACACAGTTACTTGAAGCACCAAGTTTGACCAAATGGGTGTTTAGATGAAGGCCATGTGTAGCCAATAAATACAAACTCCAACCATTACACAACATTCATGGAAAGAAACAGAAATGCAGATATTTGATGCACAGTCTACATGAGTTTTGAGTCCTGCTTGCAGAAGACCATTTGACAAGGAAACATCTCTGTCTCTCTCTCTCTCTCTCTCTCTCTGTCTGTTTGTGTCTCTCTTGTAGCAAACGACTCTGTCTCTCTCAGGACAAACAAATGAGCAAATGCATACCATGATGTCGCCACGCTTACAGAAGTGAGATTGTCGCTATCCATATTTCCTTCAGCTGTTGCCTTCAGTTCTGATCTCTTTGAAGCTTGCTCCTCCGGATTGGAAGCACATGTTCCTGATATACCATAACTGATCAAATCTCATCAGGTTGGCCATATATGTCATCTTCCTCTCTCAGCAGTTTCATTTTCATAGAATAACCATGGAGAAGGATTTTCTCCTCTAGCGTGAACATTCATGATGAAGCTTCCATCTCCATCAATGTCAATGACAAGAATATTTGTGGCTGTGGTCCCCAGTGCAGCTGGCAAGCTGAAACCCATTGCTCCTAGCCCTGCAAACTCAAACACACACAAGAACAAAAAGCCACTCAGGAAGCGGAAAGAATGCACAACAAGCTTGACACTGGATGTCCTGATGCTTACGCCACCTCCTCAATGTTGCATTGATATGATACACCCCATTGTAATAAACACAAATTGTAATGTAGAAAGGAAGTCAGAGACACAGTTTCAAAAAACAGACCTCCTGATGTGAGCCACCAACAGAGTTTCTTATATCTATATCACTGAACAGCCCACATTTGATGCTGGCCTACGCCTGTGGAGAGGACGCCATTGCCTCCTGTGAGCTCACAAAGCATTTGAATTGTGAGCTGGGGTGCATCAAACTTGGGGTATGTGATCTGCCACTTCTGCTTTTGCTCATCAAGCTCTGCCAACCAGCTTGAGAAATCAGGTACTTTATTCTGTCTAACTTTGTGGGAAAAAAGAATCCAACATGCAACTATGAGACCATTGTACCATTCTTCATCACACGAATAGTAGTGACATAGCAGCCCCCATGACTACTCGCTGACTGACTTCATCAACTCCCAAAAGTGATGAGCTGCCATGACTACTTGCTGATTGACATCAGCTCCTGACAGTCAGTGTAGGTTGGATAGAACAACACTCAGGATGATGATGTTTCAACAAAACTCATCAGTGACTGAGTATTACTACAGCAAAGGAAAAGGGTGCAGTGTTGCCCTGACCTCTTTGATTAGTTTGATCTCAGCTGCAAGAATTATACCATAGAGGGATAGCCATTTGTTGTTGAATGTCCTTTGGAATATCAACAAGATCTGGATCATGTTGACCAGATGTGGTGAGGAAGAAAGCATCCTGGATAATTTGAGGTATGTTGTCCACATTCATCACCAGATGGTCATGCTTGGTGATGGATCATGTCACCTGCACATGGAATGTAACCAACTGCACATCATCTCAAATATTGGTGTGATGAAAACAATGATCCAGGGTTTATCTTGTTCAATTTTCTGATGTAGCCATCTTAGAATCCTGCTATGTTTTGACGAACTCCCTCCAAGAATCCAGTATCTAAACATGGCGACTTCAATGTTCTTCTCCTCAGAATGTGTAGAACTAAAAGGCATCTAAAAGGAGTCTTTGCAAAAAAATTTGAGAAAAAAAGTATCGTGTAGATGGGAAATTTCGCACAAAAACATATGGCTGCTACATTCCATGAGATTTCATGAGATTTCTCCGTTTCCATGAGATTTCATCTCTGTTTATTCATGAGATTTAAGCTTGGACCCACATACCTCAACCATGGGAGTTTCTTTGAGCCACTACTCCAAGGCTCTGCTGCTGCTTGAGTCCTCCTGGCACAATGGGTGGTTGTGGTGGTGGACTGAAAACCCACTGACTGCTTTTGCTTTGTATGTGCAAGACCAAGACGTTTGTAACCTCCTGTTGTTGTTGTGCTCTGCAGGTCTCGAGAAAGTGCCAGAGGTTGTGGTCACTATTCAAGACCCCCTTGCTTTCTGTTGTTTACTATAGTTCCTTGTAGTAGTACATCCTTCTGATCTCCATCTTTCGGTGGAGGAGGCAGCATGGGTTGTTGTTGCTGCTGCGCTGACAAGGAGTCTTGTAAAGGAGCCCATGAGCAGGAGCAGCCATGAACTGATTTGTGCAGTATCCAAGCTTGGGTTTAGGGTTTAGGGGTTCAAAGTGCAAGAAGAAGAAGAAGAGCTTCTCTTTGCGAAGAAGTGTCTGCGAAGAAGAAGAGGGAAGAGCTTGCTCTTTCTGAAGAGGCTCTTCCGTTTGGAGGAGGATATTGTAATACCCATCATCTTCTACGAATACCCAATACACGCAGAGGACGGAGCAGGCGACGAATTTGGTTTGCGGCTACTGATACAAATTCCTGTGGATTTCTGTGGATTCCTCCTGTGTAGGTAGGGTTGTGCACACAGAGATAGAGATTCCACAAAAAAACCTACCAGTGCCCGCCCACACACATGTGTGGCATGATACGACATCAGATTCTTCATCCGAGCTCTTGTTGCTGTTGATATGAGATTCTGGAAAAGTTGAAGAATCTTTTGGGGCGCTCAAGAATCAATCAGGAAGAGAGCTTGGAGATTGCTTGTGTTGGCATTGTCTGTTTTTTTTTCTTTTTTTTCTTTTTTTGGCTTCAATGGAAGCTTCTCATTATGGTCGGATTGTAGTAAGCTCTTCTTCCGGCACCAGCATCATGATCCGTAAGACTCTCTTCTCGGTTTTGTCTTTGCTTTCTGTTTGTTGCATTCTCTTCTTCTTCTTCTTCTTCTTCTTCTTCTTCTTCTTTCTGATTCTTAGATTTCTTCCTCAGATCCTCTTTCTTTTTCTTTCTTTTGATGGGTTTGTGGTGCCATTCTTCTTTTTCCTCAGGTCCTCTTTCTTTCTTGTGATGGGTTTGTTGTGCATTTCTTCTTCTTCTTTTTCTGACTCTTGGATTTCTTCCTCAGATTCCTCTTTCTGTTTTCTGTGATGTGTTTTTGTGGATGCAGGTGGAGCAGGCTCAGGCAAAGTTGGTGTGCAGGAAGAAGCCATTCGGACTCGCCTGCCACGCTCGACAGTAAGTTCAAATCTAATCTCTCTCCCTCACACACACACGCACACACACAAACATCACAAAGCTGATTCTACTACTGAACATTTGAGCTTGACTGATTTCATTGCAATCTCATCAGGAGGGCAATAGAGAGAGTTTTGCACAAACAGAGTGTGATTCTCAAACTCAGTAACAGGAAGCTCAATTTCTTGTTTGAGATCTTCAAACCACCTGTTGTTGATTTGGGGTTGTTTGTATGGATGTTCTTCTCACAATGAAGATCATGAGAATGGGATTCAACTTCATGTGTAGGTTATGGTTGTTGTTGTTGAGGTAACAATTGAAGAGCTGATGATGATGCTTATAGTTGTGTGTGACTGACTCCAGAGAGCACTTCCCATGCGGGTGATCACAGTAGGCAAAGCACGAAGCATTGGTGTACAGAACATTGCACTTGAGTACACAAAGAAGATCCAGCACTACTGCCGGTTTGAGGATGTGCAGGTGCGGTCCAATCCTAAAAACACCAGGCACGGCTTACCACCCACCATCACCACCACTGCTGCCACCATCTTCCCAATTTTAGATGCTGTGCTGTTTTGTTGATTTATTGGAGATGGAGTAGTATTGTCTATAGCAAAGTGAATGGATTCCTTTATCTTCATCACACCATCATTAATTGAGTTGGGTTTTTTCTCTCTCCAAAAAACCATACTGTTGGAGCCTGACTTGTTTGTCAACAGGGATGTGAGTGCACAGATTGCAAGTGAAGGTGAATATGTGATGCGCTTAATATCTGCAAAAGAGTGGGTATGTAGTAAGTACCAATTTTGTAGTTTAAACAATTTGTTTCTCATTTTTGCCTTTTCAAACTTAAAGGGAAATCTTCTGCAGATCTGTTGTGTACAAGGATATGCAATTGTTTGTGTTGCAGATTATGATGTTGAAGATGTAAATTAGGGTGTGTTGTTGGTGTGCTTATCTGAAGACTGTTTTGCAGTTAGTGCTACTAGATGAACATGGGAAGGAAGTCACGTCAGAGCAGTTTGCAGACCTGATGGCAGATGCAAGTGACACTGTATGTAGGTGGGCCTTTTGCAGTGCTGCAATTGGAACTTCATTGCTTTCCTCTACTACTACTACTACTATCTCCATTTTCATTTCTCCATCTTTCTGCATTGATTCTGTAAAAGGGATATGAGCCAAGGTGCATGTTTCCGACTGTTTTTCTGTCTCCTGTGTTTCTTTTTCTTCTGTCAAACTGAAGGTGTTGAGTGGTTGCTGACACTGGCAGGGAGCTAGTGCCTTGGTGTTTTGTATAGGAGGACCATTTGGGCATGGACCACAGCTCCACGCACGTGCAAATATCACTGTGAAGCTCTCATCAATGGTGCTGAATCACCAGTTGGCATTCCTTGTGCTCCTTGAACAAATCTACAGGTTCTGCTGCTGCTTTTATATTATGTGTCTACACTTTGATCTTTAGTAGAATCCATGTGTCGTGGATTGTAAATTTTGTCTTGAAGAAGGGTCTTTGGCACCATCCTCATTTTGGGCAAAACAATTTTGGGATTTCTACATCTTGCAGGAGAGCATTGTAAGTCACTGATAAAAAGGGGACTTTTGTAAATCTTTGGTTGTTGTTGCAGGGGATGGACAATTCTCCGAGGAGAGAATTACCATCACTAGTTCAATGCATGTGATTTCATTTGGCTGTGGGTGTCATCATTCCTCTTCTTTCTTTGATGGGGTCTCTCTATCTTCGACAGGAGCTGCTTCCGAGAGTTTGGAACAGCACTGCAACAGTGTTTGGATACAAATGCTAGTGACCTGACAACAACAGTTACACATGACATAATTGGACACCACCCACACAGATGACAATAGTTTTGGATTCAACCAGTCTTTCTGAAACTATGATCGGGCTCTGTGTTAAAATCATAGGAGTAGATTGAAGCTTTTGCCAAATGAGGAAGAAGATCAAGCTGATGGGTTTGGTTTGATATCATTTTGCTTAGTGTGTCTTAGTTTGCCCATAGTTTCATCATCAATTGGATATTATGATGATGGATTGTTGTTGTATGGATATTTTGGATGAAAAAATGAACTACTAAGCTTGGGAACTTTGAACAAAAGGTGTAAGTGAAGTAAGGTGTCTTCCACATGTGTGTGGCCCCTCCTTCATATGGTGTTCCTGGTTTGATCATTGTGCTCAACATTTGTTTTCTTCGTTTCAATGCATTGTTACAATCCTTGCGGCGTTGTGTCAATGGCACTAGTTTCTTTCAAGTGACTTTTTGGGGGAATTGGAACTTCTTGAATTTTGCAGTCAGATTTGGTTTTGAAACTTGAGTGCGATTTAAAGATGGTCTAGCAAGTAGAATTGTGGTAGCCAATCATGCAACTTTTTCATGTGCACTTGAACGTGTCAATCTATTTTTTAAATGTTGTTAAAAGCAATGCATGCATGTTCATATGGATTAGGAGCAATAAGTGGTGCTAGTATCTAAATTGTTCTTTCATGTCATTGTAGAGTTGTTCATAGAGGCTTTTGTGTGGAAATGCTACATCCACAATTTTCTCAATCTGCATCGTTCTTCTAATTGTTTGGTTTGAGTTGTCAGTCTTCAACACAAGAATTGGTTTGCTCCTTTTGGGCTTACTACAGCTACCTCTTTGGCATCCATGTGGAATGACAATGTTTTATTGAAACCTTGGATAAATTGAAGTTAGATTCACAACCAATCTAAAATTATGATATGTTTGTTCATCAAACACCAACTTAAATGAAATCTTGAATAATTTGCATGGTTTTAAAGGTAGGATCTTAATGAATATTGTGTCATTGAAGTGCGTAGATTGCATGATAGAGAAGAGCTTGTTCCTCCCCTTTGAGTAGTACCCTCTTTCCATTAACCCATTTGCATTCTGGTATGTGTTTGAATTTGATCCATCATTATCTTGTTTAAGTGCATATGCCATGTCATCAAAATTTGTAAATCTTCCTTACTACATTGAGAACATAGTACCATAGTGAAATAGAAACATGTAATGGAAATCTTGAACAATGGGTTGATGATGAATGAGAGGAAGTTCAAAGTATGTTGCAACTATTTGAACATCTAATTGCAAAATTGGTCTTGCATTCATTCTTCATTTTAGTCTCTAGGGTAACGTTATCTCATTGTTACTTTATTTTACCAGTATATTTACAAACTTTGATATTTCAAGTGAATTTTTACCTAGCACATTAGGTTGGGTGGGCTTATTCCAATGACTACTCCCATATTTGAGTTCTATGAAATTCATAGATGAAATGTGCAAGTTGAATTTCTAACAATAAAAGCCAGATTACAAAGAGCCCATCCATAGGGATAAATATTGTAGATGTGTACTCCATGCTCACAATATTGAATGTAATGAAAGGAAGTTGTGTGGAAGACTAAAAATTTGTATTTTCTAGGCCAATGGAATAGAAAAAATTCATGGTATAGTTGATTATGGTATACGATATACTTGCGCATTGTGTTTTCGCAATGTTTTGCTCCATTGTCTCTCAAGAGAAGAAAACAAGTACATTATACAATGTGACTTGCAAGGAAGAATGAAAATTCAAGAAAAACACAACTTCTTTAGTATTCAATACATCAATAGTATTATGTGGTGGACTAAAAAATAGTTTCCAAAGCCAAAAGCCAAGCGGCTAGGTTTGATGGTGTAAAGTTGTGTCTATAGTTATAAGGTGACAATCAATGTGTAATTACTATTCACATTTAAGATTGCAACACATTAGTTGTGAACTTGTTTCAATATATCCTTGAGAAATCTAGGATTGTGTGCAAGACTAAAGAACAATGTTTCCATGCCAAGGGCTTGCTAGGGTTTTTAAGTAATATTGAGTGAATAACAATCATCGTTTATTGTTATTCATAAAAGCAGTTGAAGCACAACATTGTTGATGAATATGTAATAAGATAAAACTAAATTGGGACTATTTAATTAGACCAAAGGTAAAGCCCAAAATGGAACTATCTTTCCAAGGTTCAATAGATTAGGAATGTTGACAAATTTAATTAATATTTGAAGGCCAATGTGAAAGGAAAATGTTGTTGAAGGAAATAATATTACAATGATTACAATAAGGATGTTGTATGTAATCATGAAGGTTTTTTTGCACAAGCTTTGTGATAGTCATATATGTGGTGTGGATTGTTTGATTACTTGTTTTGAGGAAATGAACATTTGAAATCCAAACATGAATTCCAATATGGACTATGAAAGGAATGTGGGAAATTTTAATTGTAGAGCTATAAATGTAATCGGACACAAAAATTGAAAAATAACCAAAGCTCTCCAAACAATATTTGGACCATGTAATGATAGCATCCACCCTTTAAGTCTAAGAAAAAAACAAAAGAAAGAAGAAACATTAACATAACTCAATGCAAAGCCTCATGATCAATATATTCAATAATTCCAATGTCATATCCAAATGAAACAATAGAGGAAGGTGGTGAAGCCATATACCCCAAAACTTGCACCTAATCTAACATATGGAAGCAACAAGGGGCTAGAAGAAAGGCTAATGAGAAAGTTGACATGTGCAAATAATGGAAAGCTCCCGGGCCTTAGCAGAAACACAAATTTGTTAATTGCAAAGAGAAAAGTTAAACATAATAATGAAAGTTCATTGGAAAGAGAAAAATCAAATCAGTTTTTTTTAAATGTTAAACTTATTCATATTTGAAAATAAACTTTGTTCTTTTTTTAGGGGGGGGAATTGTGATCAAGGTTATGTACAAAACTTTCCTCCTTGAAATTCAAAAAGAGGTTCAAAAACTTTAATGAAGATTTCATTATTAGCTTTAAGTGCTAGAATGTGTTGGTTGAAATCATGGCATGCCTTGATGTTGTTGCCTACAAAAAATTACATTGTTTAGAAAAATAAATTCTATTGAATAAAATTCAAAGGGAATAAGAGTAGGCAAGAGAAGTAGATATTAATGGATGAAGATGAATCCACAACAAATCATTCCAACTTAGAGCAAGTTTCCATGAAAACCTAGAGTGTGAAAACATGAATACCCTGGCCACTCTAAAAGGCATCCCATTCTTCAACTTGGTCATTCAACTTTTGTTTGTCTAGTTGTATAGGACGTCTTCCTCTTAAATGTTGATTATGTTCTTCAAAATATCATTGGGGGGGGGGGATGGGATTTGAGCACTTAGGGGTATCTCACAAGAATAGTGACCATGTTCATGAAAGTCTACAAGGATTGTGAAGATTGGTTTAAAATGGAATACAATTAAGCAACTATTGAAGGATTGAAACTTGAAGTGGATAATACCTTCATTGAAAAATCTTCACTACTATAAAAAAACAATGAATTGATTACATCCCATTTCATCCATATGCATGATGAATAATTCTCCAAAATTGACCAAACTTCCTTGAGTACCTAAAGATCACCTAAATGGAATAATAACATAACCCCATTATTCGTTAAAAACTTGTTGACAAAAATAAAACCCAAGGAAAGATAGTTGATCACCCCCACATTCAAAGCTAGAATCTTGGAAGGAGGGGTCAAAGACCAAGGGAATTGAACATTAGAAGGAAAATGCCTTTTAATTTTGATTAAGCAACTTTCAATTGCATTTTGTTTCCAACTACAAATTTATTTTTATTATTATTATTATTAAACAAAAATTGTTAATTAATTTGAGTTGTTGATTGTGATGGTCAAAAGTTAGAAATGGTTTTCAAATGGGGGACCGCCCCTCCCTAGGTAAGGTAATATTGTTAACTTCCCAAGTTTATTCAAATGTCAAATGGGTCAATTTAGGTGTGACATTATCAAACATCACCTTTTCAGTTGAGAAATGTCACAACCTTACAAGTCATGCATGTGACTATTTAAGTTGATTAGTGTCATATATAGTTGGTTGACATATATAGATGGTGCATGGATGAATTGGAGGGTACATTTGTGTTTCAAGCATTAATTTGTGGGGATTGCAAATAAAGTTTATACCAATCCAAATATTGTGAGGATCAACTAAACTACAAGATTGCTAGTTCCATGTTTGGATGGTTATTTTATCATTACATGTTGACACAATTCAAGGACACTCATGATGGAATTTGAATGTGATAATGTTTCCCAAATGGGCAAATGAAGATGCAACATTTCAACCCTACAACCTTATGGAGGATTGGCCCTCCCAAACAAACCCTCCATGCTCATAAAAAAATAATAACATAAACAATTGTTTATTTTCATGGACTATTTTTTTGCTCAATGACTATTATTTCATCAGAGATAAATAAGTTGAATCAATTTTAGACCACAAAGTCCAACAACCCCATTGGACTAGAAAAAGTTCATCAACCCTACACAAAACCTTATTTTGTGTATTGTGCCAATTTTTTTATTAATGAAATTTGTCAAATTACCGTTTAGAATATAAGATTTTGACCATATTAAAAAAGGTTCACTTGGTTGGAAAATGATTTAAATTTGCTAGAATTTGAAGGTAATCTACAAGATTTCTATGACAAACTCCAATGGGGAGTTAGGGTTAGAAGGATTTTGATTTTGTGGGCTATTTTTATAGCTCTTCTAAATGATCATCACTTTGATTATACCACAAAAATCATATTAATAAATCATGGATTAGTGTGTTACTCCATTTTTAACAATAAGCTAAACTATCCAAGCATCAACAACATGTTTTGGTTGGATATACATAGCTAATTGGATATTTAAAAATAAATAATATTAAATCAAAGGCCTTTGATATTTAAGGTACCCATGATTTTGTTTGAAACCTAATTACAATACCTTCATAAAAAAATGAAAGCAACCAAGAGTATGGAATGATGATGTTCAATACAAAATGCACATATAAATGCTAGCTACAACCATGTTTGTAGGTAGATAACAATTTCATATTGACTATTAGTTCATTTTAAATGACTAGAAAAACATGTTTAGGCTTCCAAAATTAACAATCTAAAGGCCTAGGATAAAGAAATCCTTAAGGTAAGGAGGTAATATATTTTCATGTGAACTTTGGGGTCAATATTGGATCGTATTGGGGCATCGTTATCATTGTAAATTTAACAAAAAATCTGCCCAAAAAAACACCATGTCCCTTAATATACCACCTAACTAATCTAGTATGTGAACTAACCTAATTTTGTAGTCCTCACCTTAAGTCATTACCCAAATATGCCTTTGTACATTGAACCATTCACCTTTCTTCTATCTAATTTGATGCATGGGCTCCTCTTTTAATATTGAATTGTTTTGACTCATTGAGTAATAATGATTCTTCTCTAGATAGTAGTATTGCACTTACCCTATTGGGAAATGTAAGGGCATTTGGAAAAATATTTCATGCATGGGTGAACGCACACTAGGCCCCTTAAAAAATGTAATCACAAAAACAAAAATTCTACATTTTATTTTTTGGGTACATGTAAACATCACAACTTGGATTATTTTTGTTCATTTCAAATATATTGCATTAGCTTTATATTTAAACTAGTTTCTTTAAAAAAAACTCGAACAAACATTTACAAACTTGAACATATGAAATTTTTAACAAGTATAAATTTATAGACTAGTTAGTTCCATAGGCCTCCTAGTAACTAATAGTTATGAGTGGTAGATTTACCATCCCTTACCCAAGGGGTGAAATTAGTGGGATTAGTTAGCCCGGGTTAGTGCATGGTTGGGAAATAATCCACCCAATCATTTAAGAGAATTCTAAAAAGGGATTAGGATAAAGGCCCTATTTTCTAAAGGTCAATGTGGGCCTTGTGTGGGTTGTGAAGAAAAAGGATTAGAGAAAATGTTACAAACTTCTACATCATTTAAGACTTTTGTAATGGGACATTGGAATGAAGGATTTTCATGGAGAGGTGTGTGAGGGATGGAGAAATGTGTATGTATTTTGTGTGTGATTTTAATGGAAAATGGTTGAAGGATTCAAGTATCTTGTGTTGTATTTCTATTCTATTAAAAAGTGTGGAAGGTAGAATAGTTGATATTGTACAAGTAGGAAGCTTATTTGAAATGGTATTTGTGCATTTATTCTAGGATATAAAGTAACGAGGCATACCACTTGGTGGCCTCTAGAACACTAAATTATTGTCTGCCATAGGAAGGTAGCAAGCCAATCCTTGATGGTGGAAAGCAGGGGGAAAAGACCAACAAGTAGTCGCTTACAAATTGAAAGGTACTATAGAAGGTGGTAGGCACAAGTTATGAGGGAAAATGTTTAGTTGTAGATGATATATAAGCAAAGGGGATCTCCTGAGTGTCACAAATGATAGGCAGAACCACTAGGGGACCTACAGGCATTGGAGAGGACGGACAGTAGTGGTAGAAGGTCTACAAACCCCACTAGGCAACATCTAGGGGCATTGAAAGTACTACAAAGCTAGGGATAGTAACTATTATTGGGTTCTGACCATTTTTCATGTTACCCTTCTCTATTTTCTCCCCTTAACCCCTATATTAGACTACTTATAGGAGGTAGGTTTGTTCTTGGACATTAGACCTTTACCTTCCTCATTTTTCTTTGTATGACTTCTTATTTACTATTTGAATACTTGTATTAAAGTAAATTAGTTAGAGTAGTTTTTTTTTTTTGTCGAATAATAAGGTGTTGACCTTGTTCCTTCGGTCTTACTTCTTGGAGGACGGTAATGATTAGGGGGCACAATTTCATCCTTTAACAAAAGTATATTTGAATTTTGTGTTGAAATAAATACATCACAAAATATGCAAATTGTAAATATACTTCAAAACTAAAGTTATGGGTCAAGTTATGTAATGAATTTTTTTGTGGTGAATGATATTGATATACATCAACTAAATTTAGGACCATTTAGAATCTAAAAAAAATTGGTTGAAAATCCATTAAAAAAATATGTGTTTGCATTTCTCAAATAATAAATGCATAACAAAAAAAAATTCCAAAAGAATCATTACATTAAGAAAAAAAAGATTTTATTGGTGGGATAATAATAATATTATTATTATTATTATTGGTTTGGTAATGTGTTATGAACCACAAGCATGAGGCCCAATGGCCGTTGAAAAAATGTACATTATATATTTTATGCACTTTTTTATCCAATCCTCTTCATCTAACCATTGGAACAAATTTAACTTTGATTCAAAATGAACTTTGAATTCCAAAATGTTGTCATGCACATTTAAATTTTTTAAAAAAAGTTTAGGGTTTCCAAAAGATGCCATCAGCATTTTAGCTTATTGCATACCTATCATATTTGTTATACATCATTTTTTTGGGTGAAAAGTGATGAAAAATGGTTCACCCGTAGTGTGTTTTCACATGCGTCCAACATATTGGCATTATCATTTGTATTTATGTATTACTTGTAGGTGTCAAGAAACATGCATCGACTTTATGGTTCTTTATGTAATATAACCTTCCACCATGGGCTTTATTGGTTAACAAATTAAAAAACTTGTTACACTTGTGAAGGAAAGACAAATGGTTCATTTCCCCCAAGCAAAAGATAACAAAAATTACCATGAATCCAACAAGATTTCATTTGTAAGTTGGATTACCCCAACTATCTAGGCCATTTCAAACCGAATCACACCAAAACAACATACCGATGTGGATAAATGCCATAGTTTAATTCCAAAATATCTTTCAACACTCCAACGTATTATAATTATTTGGTTGGATGGTGATTGGTGTCATGATTCTTGTGGTTGAAAAATGATGCCACCCATGTCATAAGACATGGTGTCAATGCTTATTACATTGTCCACATGGAAATGGTTTGTGTATGCCTTGATTTTGTTGTAGCTTATTGTTATTGTGCATGGTGGAATGGACAATGCTACAACATCTAGGTCATCCAATGTGGCCCTAGCATGTTGATGTTGCAACATTGTCTTTGTCACCCAAATAAAGGGAGGAATGCCATGCACCATGTTGGCAACCCATTCTATCTCATATTTCTCACATAACACATATTTGACACATTTTTGTTGAGTTGATTTTGCTAATTAAAAGAGTTGGAAAGTAGTTGGCCCCTATGTTCCTACGTTGACCACAAAAGTTGGCATGTAGTTGACATGAAATTGATACCGCAACTTTAATCAATTGCTACAGTTGGAATATAGGCAATGTATGAAATACAATGATGTTAATACATGTCGGGATGTAGGTTTTTAATCCTCCCCTTGCCTCACCCAAGGAGCGACAACATTGTAAATGTTGTTGAAGATGTATTAGTAGGCCATATTTCAGTTAATGTAAGGTTTATTTTAGTGGATGCACTTTCAAAAACCTCCCCAATGACACCTTCCTTTTCATCCGAATCCCAAACCTAGTTTTTTAGTGATTGGAATTGTTGCATATACTTGTTAACCAATCCAATTGTTTCTTCCATGATCTATCCAATCATAATTGAACCCTTAAGGCATGCCATATTCCTTACATATCCCTTCAATGCTTCATTTATTCATTCAATGTCATACATTCACCTTGTATGTAGGCCACACATATTTAGCTCCTCCACCAAGTGAAAGACTAGGTGTGTCATTATGTCAAAAAGGTGAATGGCATGGCCATTTCCACCACATGGTTATTACCACATCTTCTTACAAAGTATTCATATTTGCTAGATCCAATACCTTGGCACATAACCCCTAGGGCTTATTCATGGTTGGGGTTCCTAAAAAAGGAAAAAGGACTACAAGACTTTTATGGGGTTACTTTTTGTAAATAACATTTACTTGAAACAAATTTAAGTGAGAAAAATTGAATAGTCCAATTTAAGATAATTCATGTGGTGGTGGTGAGTTTTCACATTCATACATAATTGTGCATGAATATTTTGGTTTATAGTTTGAAACATAAAAATCCCTAGAAATTCCCAAAATGAATTTCAATGGACAACCAAACATGTTTTTTGGCAAAATTATTTCCTGCACATGTCACATGCATCTTAAGCTAAACATTTTGAACCTATTGAACATAATTTTTTTGTCAAATGGTTTAAAAAATGTGTTTTTTTTCCTTTTAACCCTTTTTTTCAAAATTTCAAAACTTTGAAATTTTTATATAATTTGGTTTTTCATCAAATTCATTTTATGAACATGTACTTTCATAGAAGAGGGCATGTTTTTGTTGTACAAATTTTTAAAAATTGATTGTATGATTTTATGCATTCCTTTTGATTCTTTTTTTTAAAAATTGCAATTTAAACATTTGATATAATTAGTTTACATGATTCAAAATGACATTTACATTGTATCCAAATTATTTTAAATTAATTTTATTAATTTAACAAGACATCATTTTATCTATTGGCATGCAACAATCCACTATAACTATAATAATGTAAAATAAACAAAATCCAAAGTTGTCCTTTGCAGTCTTTTAAATATACGTCATTCCTTTTTGGTACCCCAATTGTGAATACACCCCTTAAAAATATAACTAACGCACATAATTGCAAATCACGTCAATTTATATAGTAGTCCACAAAGACACAATGGCATTAATTGTTACATAGATACATACCAATCATGCACCTTCATGTTTGAAAACATGTTGTTTGCAATGTGTTTCAAAGGTGCACTTTAGTAGTTAGTAGGCACTCACAATGATGTCAAACAATGCATGAAAACCTACAATTCATGAACTTCTATTACATAAAAAATTGTTGGTTTCATCCACCTATCAAGGGAATGTGGGTCTTGAAACAACCATAGGGAAAACCTTATTCACTATTCCTCGAAATTTGGACCCACTACAATGGTATCCTTTGTCCCAAAAATGGTTTGCACAACATTTTCACACATTTTTCTCCACATGCATGCCATCCAAGTAATGTGTAAATACAAGTCCATGTCCATGCAAACACCATGCCAAAATAAGGCATTATATTATGGTCAATATTAATAAGACATTTTTATTCCAATCAGGTTGGTTGTAATGTTCATTAAACTAGTCAAACTAAAAGAGGCTTCAAATGAACCATTACTTCCTCTTTGTACCAATTGAACTTTTTACTACATTAATGCATATGCTTATTAAGATAGTCAACAATTGTGAATACACTCACCCCAAAGTAAGTCATGTCATAAAGATGAACTTTCGCTTCATGCCATGTTCTTTGAATGGACCATCTTGTGCCCCATGTATGAAGCCAACATCCAACCATGGTTTTGATTTACTACATTTGACATTATTTCTTCAATTGCTAGCATAAGTGGCTACAATCCATTATCCACCTTGCCATCAAAGGGTTTTTTGTTTTGAGGATGTCAATATGGATGGTTTTCTATTAACCACTTCCTAAAATCACAATACACACACTTTGATAATAACTTTGAATACTTAGAATTAATGTTCAACCTACACAAAAGGGAAAATTTTCTACCCTTAATACACACATCTCAAAATGAAGTTGTGCCTTAGGTAGTTATGAATCATCCACACGACCTTGCTCACAAATTGAATAACTGTTCGTTGGGTGTTTTGACAAAATCATATCCGTTGGAACATTAAGTTGCCATTGTTTTTGAAGTTATTCAATGAATGGCTACAAATACATGTCAATGTTTTCAAATTTCTTTGTTTTTTGCCCAAAATGAACGATGAAATAAACATGAAATTTTAATTTATTGCCATTCACGATGATACGTTGTACATCAACAATATAACTAGCCATGTGGACCAAATACATAGTTTTTTATTGATAGCCCAAACCGTATGTTCCTTGGGTCAAATGTAAAGTTAAATCACATTTTGTCAACATGTTTCCACACATTGGAATTAACCATGTGCCTCACTAAACCATCTTTGCTTTTGTTTTCATGATGCCACACCAAAAGTTTAATATGGCAAGTGAAGAATAAAATTGTTACGCCCACGATATGATTTGAAAAGTGGCATAGAACCTTTGCAAGGATTTGATTATGCCCCACTTGCTTGTGTTTAGGTAGGCCACACTTTGGGCATTCTTGAAGGTCAACATATACACCCTTATACTTGATGTAAACCTTTCTACAAACATTTATGAACTTGTATTCCATGCCCATCTTTTTTGTAAAGGTTTTTGCATGATATTATTTAAGTGGCAAACATTTTTTTGCTAGCAAATTCATCCAAAAATTTATGTGTGTAAACATATTGAATTGTACAAATGTTCATCAATGTTAACGTGGTCGACAATTTGGACCATCTAGCCCTTGGGAAAAATTGACAACAAGTTTCATTCAATTCAAACACACTAGGAATCCAATTGCCACTACCTAGATGTACACCATCTCCCACACCATCAATGTTTTGCACATTCCCAAGAAAAGTTTTCACACTACCCTACTACATCATGTGTTGACGCAATTGGGATACCAATGTCACCATCTAATAATGAGCCTCCATCATTATCAACACCTACCACATCGTCATGTGTTGACACAATTGGGACACCAATGTCACCATATAATAATGGTCCTCCATCACTATGAACACACATAGTTAGTGCAGCAAAGGCATCATGGAACATGTCCCCCCACCATAAATTTTGGTCTATGCCTACACCATTTAGACCTTATATGTATTGTGGTTTAAATGCAAACCCCCATTCAATTTTTGTTTCATCTTGGGGTGCATAGCCTATCCAAGCTTGCATATTTAGATTTTGGCCATGATGAACCTTGGAGATGTTCTTGCACAATTAAGCTACATGTTCCTTGCTAGGCCCCCTTGTCATTTGCACATGGACATTTGATGCAAGTTAATCCACATTCTCATGCCTTTTGCTTCTTTCAATGCCACAATTTGTGATCTCTTCATTGATGTCTGAAAGGAATGTTTATTGGCAAAAACTCCCAACATCCATATGGTATTCTCTATGTTGTTCATGTAATATATTATGCTAATTGAACAATCGACTATGAAACTCCATTGTGTTAGTTGAATAATTAACTACATAAGTTGGGGGTAAAATATGTACATATCAAAATAACAACAAATTGTGATAATTGAACAATCAGCCATAGAAGTTAGGATAAAGTGGATAGTTTAGGATATCAATTAACCAAAGTAATTTATAGACTCAACTAAATGACATGTTTTGCATGTGATCTAACACTAGAAAATAACAACAAAGAATAGGCCCACAATATATATACGTACTAATGAACTCCATAGAAAACCCAATATTAATTGGCAAGAATATTACAATGTGTTGTAGGAAAATATACTTAAGTTACCCATTGACGACCCTACAAAATAAAGTGGCTTCCTCTTTGTTAATATCCAATACCATTACACCTTTATTATCAATGACATTAGTGGGTGAACAATGAATGGATGAGTAGTGAATGATTGAGTGGGTTCAAAAGAACAAAAAGGAATTTTTGGGGCATATTCCATGCCACATCAAGGAATATTGTTGGAATATTATCATGCCACATGGATTTGCATTTTGTGATGTGGAAAATTATTCCTTGATGAAGCCCACAATATTTTGCCACGTTGACAAGCGTTCATGCGTGAAAACAAATATACTATTATTTGAATCATTGTATTTATTTATCCAAATGGTGCTTGTGATTTGCAACATTAATGTAGGAGGGTTTTGAAGAATGGAAACATTAGATTTAGTTAAAGATTTTAAATAATTAAATTTGATTACAAATGTAACAAAAAATGTTCACAATATCACCAAATCCTGTTATAGAACCAAAATGTACACCACCTTTGAAACATTCATCACAAATGAAACAATCTAGTTCCTTCAAGAATGATGGAACTATAACATAGTCAAAAATTGAATCTCTTAACCATGTAGTAATAAATTAATTAATTCTAAATAACCTTTTGAACTTGTTTATTAATTTTAACATGGTCAATTATACTTTTGTACACATTCTCCTATGAATTGTGTAAATGAAAAAAACACAAGAAAATTGATGCACATGCAACTTTATTATCATATCATTGGTTGTCACATGTTTTAATGCGCATCAATAGACGTTGAACCTTGTCCCCACTCCATGTGGGATAATGAATGAACTTTTCACTATGTTCACAATACATTATGTTTTGTAGGATATGATACATATGTTTACATTATACCCATGCCCCCATGTCCATTCAAAAAAATTGTTGACATTACAACAAAATATATGCATGAGCAACATGGGTAATTTCCAACTATCACATTGTAATGTTTGTGGTTAGAGAGTACGACGTTGTAGATTCATCCATACCTTGGTGGCTAGACATCAACATGGGGGGGAAAAATCATTTATATAAATAATTTATTGACCTTCCAATTATTCGTGTGATATTGTTTTAATTTGAACATTAAAGGCCTTCTCACCTTCTTGCTACCAAGAATTATAGGTCAATTACTTGCAACTACAAGCCTAAAAAAATTATGTGTGTAAATAATAAGAATTTCAAAATTGTTTGTAGTAGAAGGTTGACCTCTAAATAAACTCTAATGGTTGTTCTTATGTTCAAAATTAAAAAGAAACCTAGCCTTTTCCATACATGATACCTTTTTTTGAGTCAAGTTGACATTTTGTTGAACTAGCCATGCATTCAAAATTTGTGGCCTAACAACAACAAACATTTATATAGTCCCACCACACAATGGTTTAAGTTATTATGATAAAACCAATGTTTGTGATGCTCTAGAACTCCATTTTGAAATTGAACCCAAAAATCACAATAATATGGAGTTGGAGGACCTCACTTTTCATTTTATGTGTATTAATATTTGCTACACATTTGATACTTGAATTTTTTGCATTGCAAAACATTGAATTGTGGAACTAGGTGGGCATTGATCAATATGCCACAAGCCATCCTCGCACATAATCCCTAACACATCTAACCCACCTTGAGAAACTATAAGTAACATATTACATGAATTGTAGAGCAACCAATGGACGTGTAGACTAATGAATATGGTTGTCAACATTATTGGGTTCACTTGGGGAAAAACCATATGCAGACAAAAAAAATTAACACAATGGATGGTTTTTGTGAATCATCATTTGCACCTAGAAAATAGTTAGCATTACGCTTGGCTAAGCCGAACCTCTTCACCTTCGAGGTGCAAAGTCTGTGTTGTGAACAAATACTTAAAGGCATAATTTGCAATGGCTATTGCAAGTTTAGTAGGATCCCTTAACACGTGGGCCCTCCTCAATAATAATTCATTCATGTTAAGACCATGGATAAATAGACCACCTTGTAAGTAATGTCGATTTAATGTGGATTGTTTGAAAGCCCATACATAGTCTTTGCATGTTGCTATGTACAAGGAGGTGCCACATTTCCCTAGTTACTATAACTAGATGTTATGCACAATTTCTACTAGATTACAAGTTGGAATGTTTCCATTCAACGATGTTGAATTCCTATAAATGTAAGCAAAACAAAATTAGCCCAAAAGTGAAACAATTATACAATAAAAGAAATTCATTATACATAATTTGCAAAAGAAATTATTACATGGGTCATGAATGCAAAAATGTCCCACTATCTAATGCCCCATTGTTTAATGCAAAAATGCTAGAAGTTAAGCTAATTGCTAAACTTGTGAATTCTAATTTCACACGAAGTGTTAGACGAAAGCAACCAACAACAAATCATTGCATATTGAATGGCCACCTTTTCTAAAAACATGGTATTTTTGTATTCATAGTAGAATGCCTTGTGTTAATCCTATAACTTAGGTTTGATTAATTGTTTGGTATGCCTATCAAATGATAAAGTCCAATGGAACAAACATGTGCACTTTTTGTTAACCATCTTGACGTTCACGTCTCTATAACCATAAATGATTCTCATACATTCCAATTTGTTTACACATTGTCTATGATGAATCCTTTGAAGTTTGGTTTGGGAAACTCATGTTTAACCATTGTGTTGTTTAACTTTGTTCACATGATTTGTTACATTTTAATGTCTTTAGATTGCATGTTGCAAATTACAATGGTCATGACTTTGTAATAGGTCAAATCATATACTTGGCAAATTATTGTTGTCTACTTGGCAACACATTTAACATGGTCAAACATTATCCAAATTTTTTCTAAATCTCCTATAAGTTGCATTCGTGCAACCAAGGCCTGTTCCATTCCCAACCCTATCAACAACATCTTGAAAATGAAAACTTTTTGTCCAAAAATTTGCCTTGAAAAACAACACTTTTGGATCTCATCATAATGATTCCTAAACTTTAATTCAAGGATGTTGTTAATGTAGCCTCCCCTTGGATGATGTTTGAAGGAAGTAACAAGTTACGAACATTTGGAGAGTTCAATTCAATGAATTTGTCTTGGATGTGTTCCATTTGTTTGCCCTTCAAAAGTTCCATGTTGTTGCCATTGTTGTCATTAAACAAATGTTTAGCCAATAAATATTTTCTTGCCCTCAAAGAAGTCTTAAATGTTTTAAAACCAAACCTAATTATAAACTGCATATGATTTGTACAAGTCTTTAATCAACCTTTTCTATTTTTGGTTACAAACTTAAACCAAATATATAAAAGCAAATGATTTTATTTTTTCCACTATAGTGATTGATTTCCAAAATCATTTCATTTCTGAAATTTGAAGTTTAATTTCGTTTTTTTGAGCAAAAATTGGTTAGTAGAAAACTTGCAATTTAAATTATTTAGAACTATTTATCATAAAATTTGGATATGTTAAATTTCAATTTTGATGAATCATGATATTCTTAAATTTTAAATTATAGTTGTTAAATGTTTTATATACCCAACACAAATATTATGAAACTTCATTTTTAAAAAACTTAATCTTGAACAATAATGTTTAAGATGAAACATGAATGTTAAAAGGTCCACTACAATTCAAAAAATTGAATTGTTGCAATTTTTGAATTATTGTTGAACTTCAAAGAATCAAAGTTGCATTCTATTTTGGTTCAAATCCAAAAGAAGGTACAATTGAAGATAAATGAATGATTTAAAAAATGTGTGCACTAATTTCAAATTCTTTAGAATTTTGTTTCATTAATTTTTTCCTACTTTCCTTTTCATTTCATTTTTTATTATGAGCATTATATCTTTGGTGTTGATTTTATTCATGTCCACATGGGAATGGGGTTCTTGATGATGGTAAAGGAATTATCTATCATCTCTGAATTTAAATGGAAACCAATTGTAGTATTTTGATTGGCCTTGGTCAATATGCTATTCCTTTGCTCAACTAATAAATGTAGGTTGAATGTTCAAATGCTTTCATTAAACCTTTAAAGGAGATTCTTTCTTAAATATTTTGAATTTTCACGTGGCTAATTATTTTATCTCTATATTTT
>Ga0209611_10004711_pt1 | contig 23232 bp, 17 predicted proteins | sample S1TSphgellanicum_3_FD_187693 | JGI IMG/M metagenome (GOLD analysis project Ga0209611, IMG submission 187693) | Host-associated microbial communities from peat moss isolated from Minnesota, USA - S1T2_Fc - Sphagnum magellanicum MG (SPAdes) (version 2) | ecosystem: Host-associated > Plants > Peat... | reverse complement strand
TGGGCTCGCATTCCTCATTTGGACATCTGAAACTCAAGTTATGGCCAAAAGAAGGGCCGGGAGTCGAACTGCCAGTTTGACTCCCGACCACAAAAAGTCGGGAATCGACCCGATTTACTTAGCTGCAGGGAGTGTGCCACATATCGTTGGAAAGCTCTCGACGAGAGCTACAACTTTGCTTCAGACCGCATCGCGATCCAAGGTCTGCTCGCAAAGTTATGGGGCTCCAAAGTCGTGGGAGTCCCATTTGGCGCAATTTCGGGACTCCCACTCGGGAGTCCCGGGAAAAATAGCCATTTGGATGTAGCCTCCATGGAGAGCTGTAGAGTATACTATAAGGGGGAAGGTGGTGGCTTCCCCCAAGTCCGGGCCGTGGTGAGTGTTGTGTGTCCATGTTGCCCGTGGCTCGTCCTAGCACCAAGGGTGCTCTAACTAAGCACTAACCATTTTGTGTGGGTTGTGTGCAGGCTCGTGTGAGTGGGTGAAGCTTGTCAACTCTTCCTAGTCTCATCCCGGAGCTCCAACACACCCCTCTACCCCTCAAAATGTTGTGAGCTAGGGAGCGTGCTCCGACTCTTCCTTGTTCCGCTGTTTTCTACTTGGTCTCACATTTGAATCCTTTAAGGAGTTGGGAGTGCGTCAGAGGATGTGTGTGGATTATAGAGCCCTCAACAAGGTGACCGTGAAGAACTGGTATCCATTGCCTCGGATTGATGACTTATTTGATCAACTTTCGGGAGCCAAAGTGCTTAGTAGGATTGACCTACGTTCCGGGTATTACCAAATTCGAATTACAGAAGGGGACGATGAAAAGATCGCTTGCCACACAAGGTATGGTTCATATGAATTCTTGGTGATGCCTTTCGGGCTCACTAATGCACCCACCACATTTCGCACCCTCATGAATGACATTTTCCAAGAGTGGCTTGATGACTTTGTGGTCGTCTACATAGACGACATTTTGGCTTATAGCAACTCCATGGAAGAGCATGTGGAACACCTTCGAAAAATGTTTCAAAGGTTGAAAGAAAACAAGTTGTATGCCAAGTTCGAGAAGTGCAAGTTCAGAGTCTCGGAGGTGGACTTCCTTAGGCATAGGATCACCCAAGAAGGTTTGAAAACGGATGACCGCAAGGTGAAGGCTATTTTGGATTGGGAACCACCTAGGTCCGTTCTCGCCTTAATGACGCGCTCCTAAGTCATGGGGCGAAACCCACTTGAAGGTTTCACAAAGTCAAGTTGCGAAAATTGTGACTTAACGGCACGCTCTCGGCTTCCAACTCTAAAAAGGGTAGAGGGTCGAGTTGGGAGCCCAGGGATTAGACTAGGAAGGGGACTAGTTTAGCTCGTGTGAATCTGCATCCAAAAAAAAACCAACCACAAGAAGTTAGTTTAGCATTCGGGACACCTTTGGGTGTTGGGACTTGCCACGGGCACTTGGACATACAAGACTCACCACGGCCCGGATTCGGGAGTAAGCCATCACCTTACTCCCTATAATATTCTCTGCAACTCGCCGCCGAGGCTACATCCAAATGGCACATTTTGTTGGGACTCCCGAAATGGAGTCCCGAAACTGTCTCGGCTGGACTGCTGGAACTTTGAATGGCCATAACTCCTGATTGTGGAGTCCGATTGCAACGAGGTCTAAACCAAAGTTGTAGCCCTCGTTGAGATCTTTCCAATGCTATGTCGCACTTCCCAAGACGATGTCGGGAAAGGGTCGATTCCTGACTTTTAGTGGTCGAGAGTCAAATTGCCAATTTGACTCCCGACCCTTCTTTTGCCCATAACTTGGGTTGCAGATGTCCGAATGGCCAATGCGAGGCCATTTTCGATATCTAAGTTTCAAGACCTTTCCAATGACACCAAGAAAACCTCAATGCGAGGTGTTTTGGGCCTTGCTGTTGAGCTTTGAACATTCGGGAGTCCCGGAGGACTCCAAATCCCCAACTTTGGGAGTGTTGGGTTTCACCCCCACACTTTGCCAAAGTGGGGTTGCGACACTTAAGGTCCTTTTTAGGATTGGCTTCCTATTATCACAAGTTCATCAAGAACTTTGCAAAAATAGCCACACCTTTGACAAACCTTTTGAAGAAGTCATCCGGGACTTATGAATGGGAAGAGGCATGCAATGAGGCCTTTGAGACCTTGAAAGGCATTTTGGTGAAGGCGCCCGTGTTGAAGTTGCCTGATTTTGACAAGGACTTTGAGATCCATTCCAATGCTTCTGACTTTGCCATAGGAAGAGTCCTAGTGCAAGATGGAAGGCCGGTGGCCTTCGAAAGCAAGAAGTTGAGTGAGACGGAGCGAAGGTGGCCAACACACGAAAAGGAAATGTGGGTGGTCATACATTGCCTCAAGACTTGGGGCCACTACATAGGCTCCAAAGATGTGATGGTGTGGACTGACAATGTGACCTTGAAGTACTTTGCCACTCAACCAAAGTTGTCATCAAAACAAGTAAGATGGCAAGACACATTGGCCTTGTTCAATGTGGATATTCGGCACAAGCCCGGAAAGGAGAACATAGTCCCCGATGCTTTGAGCCGGAAACACCAACTTAAAGTGGTGTATGTGGGAAAGACGGAACTTCAAAAGAAAGTTAGACTAGTAAGCCGTCGGGATGCTTTTGCCAAGGAGGCAAGGCAAAGCATCCAAAATGGAGCCAAGTTCCACTTCCACTTGCGAAATGGACTCTTGTGGTATAAGCAAAATCGGCTCTATGTGCCGGAAGGGAGGTTAAGGGATGTGTTTTTGAAGGAATGTCATGATGGGCCCCTTGCGGGCCATGGTGGTGCAAAGCGCACCACCACATTCTTGAAGAAGTCCTACTATTGGTCGAACTTGAAAGAAGATGTGGAAGAATACGTGAAGACTTGCTTGACTTGCCAACAAAACCAGGTAGTCAATAAAAAGCAAGCTGGGTTGTTGCGACCATTACCCATTCCGGAAGGGCCGTGGGAAAGTGTGTCCATGGATTTCATGGTAAACTTGCCCCCATCAAGGGGCTTTGATGCCATCATGGTTGTGGTTGATCGATTTAGCAAGATGGCACACTTCATTCCCACCAAGGAAAGTGCTACGGCCCAAAAGACGGGAAGGTTGTTCTTCACCCACGTGTTCAAGCATCATGGCCTCCCAAAGGACATTGTGTCGGACCGAGACCCGAAGTTCACAAGCAAGTTTTGGAAAGCCTTGTGGAAGCGCATGGGGATGGAGCTCAAGATGAGCACCTCCTTTCGACCCCAAACGAATGGACAAACCGAGAGGGTGAACTTGGTGATCCAACAATTCCTAAGGAATTATGTGGCGGCGGATCAACAAGATTAGGTGGACCATTTGGAGTTGACCGAATTTTGTTATAACAACTCAGAACATTCGGCAACGGGGGCCACCCCATTTCAAATGGTGACGGGCAAGTCACTAATTGTGCCCACAACTTGGGTTGGATAACCCCCAAGTGATGCGAGTGAGGAAATGCCCATGGTCACACAACTTGTTGAAGAGAGGCGGCGCTTGTGGGAAATGGCCAAGGCCAATCTTGAGAAGGCACATAAAAGGTACAAGGACTTTGTGGACAAGTCCTGACGAGAGGTGAATTTTGAAGAAAGGGATGAAGTGTGGTTGAACATCAAGAATTTCTGGTTGCCCGAAGGTTTGAGCCACAAGTTCTTGGGCCCATATGCAGGTCCATTCAAAGTGTTGGAAAAGAAATTTCCCGACATTTACAAACTAAAACTACCGGAAAATCTTAAGGTTCATCCCATATTTCATGTTTCGCTTTTGAAGCCGGTCGCCCGTGATGCCTCAAGGCCCGATCGAGAGCACAACTCAAGGCCCCCTCCGGACTTGGTTCATAATGAACTAGAATTTGAAGTGGAGGCCGTGCTCAAGTCAAGGCAAATAAGGGGGTGAGAGCGGGAGTACTTTGTCAAATGGAAAGGATACCATCCAATAGAAGCATCTTGGGTGAATGAGTCCGACATGGAACATGCCCAAGAAGCCATAGAAGAATTCCACAATAGACCGGCAAAAAGGCAAAGGAAACATAGAGCGTGATGAGGACATCACCTTTCTTTTAGAGGGCGGAAAGTTACACAAATGTACCACATCAAGTTGTAAGTGAAATAAAGGCTAAGTTTTGAAACTTTCAAGAGATTGCATCACAAACATAATGGTATGTTAAAAAGGGGCGGGTTGTCAAGTGGCATGGACAAATGGAACTCTCTTACGTAAGCCTAAATCAAAATCGGACTCCTACTTGGGGGCTAAGAGAAATCTTGGTCCCAAAAGAGGAGGCAAGCAAGGTGAGCTTGCGGGGACGTGCACATGCCCAAAATGCATCCCAAGGGATTGGTTGGTAGTGGCGGCCAACGTGGGAAGTCATGACCCCGTTCGTGTATTATAATCGCGTAGCTTGGGACTTAGGCTTTTGCAAAGCCTAAACGTTGCTTCTCGTACCTTGATAAGCATACCTTTAGGAAAAGCTTGATTGTTGTGATCAAGGCGCAAGATTGGGAAAGGAGTCATGTCAAGTAGCTTAGGTCAAAATTAGGTTTGGCTTGAGTTCCTCATGAGGGGAAGGTTGAAAGAATGGCCTCCCAAATGAGGGCTTCGTCAATTAGGCTAATTTAGGTCTTTTGACGAAGCATTGGTTAAGGGTTTTTTTTTTAGACACCCTTGGACTTGCCAAGAAAGTGTTGGAAGCTTGGGGACGCCTAAGTTAGCTTGAGGCAAGGTCCGGCCGCAAGGAGTCGGCATTTGATGGCCAAGGATCCAAAAGAAAGCAATTGCAATTGTTGAAAAAAAATCTAAGTGTCAATGAGGACATTGACCTCTTCTTCTAGTGGGGGAGAGTGTCGCAACCCTAGCCTTGGGCTTGGGACCAAGGCAAAAGGCTTGCAAGGGTGCGAGCCAAGAGGATCTCGGGGAGTCCCATCACATACTTCCGGGAGTGTTAGAAGGTGTGAGGGAGTATGAGGGAATGAACCCTCACACTCCCAATGCAACTCTCACTTTGAGAGATGGAGTCTCGGTGGACTCCCGAAACTTCAGAGAGCGATTGCAGGGGTCAAACCTCAATGTCTTGTGGAGTTCTTTATACCATTGAAAAGCTCTTGAAGCGTAGATGTCTAAAATGGGCTCGCATTCCTCATTTGGACATCTGAAACACAAGTTATGGCCAAAAGAAGGGCCGGGAGTCGAACTGCCAGTTTGACTCCCGACCACAAAAAGTCGGGAATCGACCCGATTTACTTAGCTTCAGGGGGTGTGCCACATATCGTTGGAAAGCTCTCGACGAAAGCTACAACTTTGCTTCAGATTGCATCGCGATCCAAGGTTTGCTCGCAAAGTTATGGGGCTCCAAAGTCGTGGGAGTCCCATTTGGCGCAATTTCGGGACTCCCACTCAGGAGTCCCGGGAAAAATAGCCATTTGGATGTAGCCTCCATGGAGAGCTATAGAGTATACTATAAGGGGGAAGGTGGTGGCTTCCCCCAAATCCGGGCCGTGATGAGTCTTGTGTGTCCGTGTTGGCCGTGATTCGTCTTAGCACCAAGGGTGCTCCAACTAAGCACTAACCACTTTGTGTGGGTTGTGTGTGTGAGTGAGTGAAGCTTGTCAACTCTTCCTAGTCCCATCCCGGAGCTCCAACACACCCCTCTACCCCTCAAAGTGTTATGAGCTAGGGAGCGTGCTCCGACTCTTCCTTCTTCCGCTGTTTTCTTACTTGGGCTCACATTTGAGCCCTTTGAGGAGTTGGGAGTGCGTCAAGAATTGTGGGTGTGAAATTGTTGAACCCATAATTTTTTACTTTAAGACATTGATTTCGGCTTGCACATTGTCCACAATTTTAACATTGGACATCCAATTGATAGGGAGGTGTTTTGATAATGTTTGGAGAACTAGATGTAGGTCATTCTCCCTATTTTTTCCAATGATAATGAAAGCAAACGGTATGCCATTCTACCATTCGTCAAACACCATCAAGGTATACAAAAGGTACTGCAAAGAACATGGAACAAATATTATGTCTTGCATTCATAAACAATGATCTTGTCACTACATTTCATTCAATGGAAGAGGACATTCAATGGAAGAGAAAGGCATACCCTACTTTGATTCATTCGAAAGGTGGCATCAAATGAAATTAAGCTGTGGTCTCCAAATTTTTCCATCATTTCAAACTGCCATGGAGTTTGAATTCCAAGTATGAATGGTGTGTCATCTTGGTTCGATAGATTTAAGTCCAAAGGGGCATGTTGGACATAATAAAAAATCGAATAAGGGTTTTCCAGAACCCACATTTTGACACTGATGGGATCCTTGGGGTGTTTTGCCATAATTCATCAATTTTATTTTTTGCCAAGTTTTTGACATCAGATGGGAACACAAAAATGTCATTGGTCACATGCTCATTATTCAATTTGCCTTCTCTTTGATGTAGGCCTTATGATGAGCCATTACTTGAGCAAGAGAAAGGCCTTGCCTTATAAGTCCCATCAAATGCACCTTCATACCAGTTGACAATTGAGATCCTAAGGCATGGTGGTATCTGAATAGATCTTTCTTATGGCATATTTAGCCCTATTTGTTCTTATGTTTTCCATGTAGGTATATTAGTTGACAAAGACTTGGGTCTAGATATGGTTGCTTGGCAATTAATGTTCTTTGATAGCCTCGCTTGATGGACATACTTGACATTGTCTTCCCAATTTGAGATTTGGGTTGTGAATGTTGGCTTGATTTTAAAAACTCACTCAAAGATTTTCTTCCCTTTTTTTTGGCAGTAGTATCATTCCTTTTCCTTTGCATGCATTTTTGTTATATAGATAAGAGAAGCTTTTGCATGTCTGCAAGCAAAATGTTGGTTCTATCTTCCAATTCAAAGTTGCAAGAATATTTGTATAACAAAAAAAATGGCTTTAAATGACCTACCAATCGTGAGAATATTAAAAAATGCCCAAATTGACTTTATGTGAATAGTCCCTAAGTTTGGTTGGTGAATCAAATTAACAATCAAACCCCATAAGAGACTAAGGTCTAGGATATGACATCAAACACCACATGAAACTAAGGTTTATGGCAAGACATCAAACCCCATATGAAACTAAGGTCTAGGGCAATATAACATAAAAAGTTGTAGGACATCATAATCCATATGAAAATAAGGTATAATGCAGATAATGCAAGAAATGCCTCACTTTGGAAATAATAAATGAAGACTAAAGTAATTAGGAATAATGTTAGATCATGAATAGATGTGAGGTACACTGAACATTGGAAACAATTAGGGGTGGAGAGATTGGAAAGGGGTTGATAAAGTTTGCCAACTAACATCTCAAAAAAAAAAGCTTAGATGTTGCTAAATTTTACACAATGGTGCAATGTTGTTTTGGACCCAAATTTTTTCGACTTGGGGTTTAAAAAACAGAGACCTTCACATATGGAACATTTCAAAACTTAGATGTAAAAGAAACAATGAATGGCATCAAACAAATATAAAACAATACATTGTTTTGAAAAATGATAACCTTAGAAATAAAATAACACCTAGAAACAAGTGTTGCAAAATTTGCTCTAGGGTGCGTCAATGTGTTTTGGGGATTAAATTTTTTTTGTTCTTTTGTCCTTGTAAATTTGTAAAGGAATTCAAGGTAATTCTATTCCCCTTGGACAAAATCCTCGAACCAATCCCATGGGATGACTACAATTTCAATGTGGTTATAAAGGCCATTCCCGGTTATGACATGAGGAAGCCATTTGATATTATGCTTTTGAAATGGTCTAGGAGGAGGAGATTGCACTCTTTCCTCAAAGCTTGAATTAAATCCCTTTCCCTTGAAGCAAGAAATGGTTCATTTGCAATGTTTTTGTACCTATAACATCCACAACAACTTTGTCATCTTTGTGTGCCATTACAATAATGAAACTCTTTACTCCCACAAATGATCTACCATTTTGGTTATGTATCTTAATTTTTTAAAAAAATTATGCAAAAATTATAATATGGGTTGGAAGTTCTTTTCAATCCCAAGCCAAATTGGAGTCTAGGCTGAATGGAAGCCTCTCGGTCAAATATGCATTCTTGTGCCAAAATCTATGCTAGACATCAAAAACTGAAAAAAAACAAAGGTTTTGCGAATAGTTAAACATGATAGAACAAAGGATTAATGTAACCCATAACAACTTTATGCAAGCTATTGGGCTCAAATTAGCTTAATTTAATTTTGATTAGGAAAGGGTAAGATGGCTAAGGAAATTTTGGGGTTAACTTTAAGTCTAAAGGGATTAGGTTAAGACATGTCCTTATCATAGTAGGGCTTGAGGGGAGTTTGAAAAGGTGGAATGGAAAATTTTCAACCATGCCCAAAGGCATTTTAGGTAGAAAATTCCTAAACCACCATTGCCTCTCACTACATGATCACTTTGGTGAATTTCTAATGGGATTTGCCCACCCAACAAGATCATGAGTGGTTTGTGTCATGTGAAGACCACCCAAAGTTGAATTGGGTGGTTGGTTATAGTGGTTTCTTCACACGTTTTCTAATAATGCCTATAATAACTTATAATAACTTAGGGTATAAGTTAGAATAACTAAGGTAGCCTAAAATAATATAGGGTATATCATAAAATAACATAAAGTTCTTAAAAATATAATGTAAAAAAACCTATTTACCACAATAAATTATAATAGTGAATTATGCCAACTAGTAATGAAACATGAGGTGGCCTTGTTAAGATAAGGGGGGAAGTAGGTTGGCCGAATTATGACAAGGTTGGATTTTTTATCCTTGTCCAAGGCTAGTTAAACTTTCTAAATAAGGGAGTATAGACATGGTGAAGGATGCTTACTAAAAGCTTCTAGCAATTAGGGTTAGGGCATGACAATATTATTGGCGTTTCCAAGGAGTTGAAAAGCAAGGAGCTTGTTGTTGATTTCTTTTTATTTTTCTTGAGTGATGAATAGGGCATGAAGGGGTTGTGAAAAGGAGGGAGTAATGATGATAATTGTAAGGAGGGGCAAAAGACCTTGGCATATCATGAGAGGGTGAGATAGATAAAGGTGGGAGGCTACAACATCATGAAGCAACTAGCTTCTCAAGGTGTGGTCAAATCAACATGTGTCTTGGTGAATGGAGACAAAATCCTCAAGTGGTGATGATTGTGGCTAGTGCAAGTTTAGGGGGAGGAACTCATGAGTATGGTGACTAAGAGGTGGTTGGTGGAGGTCAAGAAAAAGTACTCAAACCTTTGTTGAAGTGAGAAACTAAGAGTAGAAAAGATGAGGAAGTTTGGGGTTGTTGTTGTGAGACCTAGGAACAAAGGTAAGGGTCTGCCCTCTTGTGTAGCAAGAACAAGAAGAACTAGAACTTAAGCTGTTTAGTAGAGGAGAATATAAAAGAAGATTGTTTGGGGGATGTGGTAAAAAGCTTGGGAGATATAGGTAGTTGGGAAGAAGTGTGTAGTGAAGGAAAGTAGTCTAGAGACAATGTTAAGGTTAGTAATGAGGAAGGAGTGGAAGATTTGAGGATTGAACCAAAATTACATTGTAACCACTTCTTGGAGGTGTGGCACTTGTTTTGTTGGTAAAGACTTGTTGTACTTTTGGTTTGAGGATGCTTGCATGAAGTTAACCTAGTTTAAAGTTGTAGTTAGTTAAGTGCAAGGAGAAGGGAATGGTTAGAAGAAGTAGGATAGCTATCTGCAATAGACATGAGAAATACTACTACTACTAATAATAATAATAACAAAGGGGAAAGAAGGATTTTACTAGGGTTTGAACATAGTTGAGCCATGCCTTTGGAATGGTTGTTGGATAAGGGAATGGATAGGAAAATCTATAGATTAATTAAATAAGAAATTAGAAGGTAGAGGTGGTGGGAATTGGTCAAGAATTTGTGATTCACCCCTTTGATAATCTCCAAGGGGGTAAGGGGGAATGACCTAGGACAAGGTGTTGAGGGCGTGCTAAATTTGCACCTAACACAAGCATGGATAGGAAATGGGTTTCTAAATTTGTTTCATGCAAATAATCATGTTTTGTAGATGGAGTTGAAGCAAACAACAATTTTTTTACAAAAATTTAGTGTTTCAAGTTCATCACAAGAAAATTGCAAGGTGGCAATGTGTTGTGTTGGTTTGCGTCAATTGTATGGTTGTGGGTTGGCCATGAATCTTATCACAATTAGTTTAATTTTAAACACAAGATGTGAACTGACCTCAAATGTGGTTCTGCTGCAGCCAAAATCTAGAGCTTTGCGTGATGAAAACCAGGAACATTGAAGGCACTTGTTTTAGCATGTTTTCAAATATATGCACACACAGAATGTCACCTAGAACGTGGGAGTGTTCTACAGACGAAAAATTGATCGTAGTCCACGACAAATGCTTGAAAAAGGGTTTGATGACATTCTTCAAACGGTGATGGGTGACCCCCTGGTGGCCAGATGGCAGCTCCGGTGGTGGGTCAGGGTGTCCAAGAACAGTGGCTGACAGAGCTCAATGGGGGTATTTAGCGTCTCACCATTCAATTGGCTATGCTTACAGTTCTGAGCTTGTAAGTAGAGGACATGCTCATGTGGTCTACTACTACAACAACAAAGGAGATCACCAATTTTCTGATGTTGATGAAATTTGTCCAGAGTCCAATAGTCAAGAGAACAAAACCTTCAACCCCAAAGTCAGGCAGGGTTTCTAATGGTTGTTTTTCAGCACCATTAATCTGACCAAAACAGTGATAAACAGTTTTGGAAATAAAAGTTTCATGCAGCCAATGAGAAGGCTCAGCATGCACTCATGAGGGGTCTAGTTTTTTTTCTTTTGGAGGGGGGGCCGGGGAAGGGATCTTTTGTATTTCCTTGTGCCCAATGTGTTCCCATATCAAGTTCCCAAGTTGTTCCTCAAGACATTCCCAATAGCACCTCAGATTTATCCCATATGGTTTGCCCAAAAGTTTATCTTTCATGTATATAAAGTGAAAAGGTGGGCTCTTGGGTAACACATATGTTTTCATTTTGCAACTGGCATCCAAAGATGTGCTTCCAAAGATGTGATTTCTTTGGAGAGTGCCCAATGTTCCAAAAAAATTGATGACAGGCCAATAAATATGGCTCTTTCAAAAAAGGAAAAAGTTATGAGCTCTTCATGAACCAATTAATATGAATCACAATGGGCTATGTCCCACATACTATAACACAAGAAAAGGTGGAAATTTCTGGATTTAGGCCCCACCCACTTAGCCATAGACTCTTCTTTGACTATCACCTATGCAAATAATATACTTACCTACGGCAAAGGACAAAGCCTCTCTTTGACCCAAGCCCATTGTCACCAAACTACAACCTGCCTTGGTGACCTTTACTTATTGTCCACTTTATTAGAGATTTCCCAAGTTTTAAGATCCTTGACAACTCTTGTAGTACAACCCTTGAGTAATTTACTTGAGAAATACTTGAAAGTGTTTTTCCCAATCTCATAGCTTCTTTATAGGACCATCCTAGGTAGACCCTAGGTTCCATACAAATTCATATTTATATCCAAGATCCCACCCAATCCCACACTTCAAACCCCTTTAAAGAGTGCCTGGCCATGCTTGTACCAATTATTTAACATCACAATTTTATTTGGATTTCTTGTGTATAGGGGTTTGAAGGTTGGATGGGAGTGAGGTGCAAGACACAACAAGCTCCTCGAAAAGAAAGCAAGATGTCATTGCATTTGTTCCTCCCCATTGGAGTAAAGCCTGTATTACGGATCAACTTCTGCCTAAACTTGAAAGTCTCTACGTAGCAAAATAACAAAGACACACCAAATGAAAGGAAGGAAAGAAAGTGGTGGGCATTTGGGGGGGGAGGGGTTATGTGGGTTTTCCCACTTTTACAGCCAGAACAAGCGAGTAGAACAAAAGAGTCCTGCACAAGTTGGCTATAATCGACAAAGAGAAAGAAAAACCAAACAAGCATCTTATTGCATTCGTGTGTTAGGCCATGCGCTCTGGTCTTTATTAGCTCAAACCCTTCAGGGTGGAGAGTCCACAGTGGAGACATTGGGATGCCTTCGGTTAAGTTTAGTTTACCTACATTTCTGGGGTCATTTGGTGGAGTCCACTATAGAAATATTTTTGGCTTAATGGGGGCTTCACCATGCTAACCACAATGTTTTTCCGATTTAGTATGTTGAATACTTATCATCCTTATCAATGTCATTTGAAGGTCCGAGCCATTTGCAAAGTTTCAATCTGGCAAACAACAATTAAAATAGAATCCATTTACCCTAAGGTCAGTTTTGTGAGTAAACAATCTTTAAAATAATGAAACGAATTTTCGCTAAAACATGAAGAAGGTGAGGTGTTGAAAACCATCATATTTATCACAAGCTACAATCAGAATAATTTCACTCTTTATATGAAAAAATCATATTAGATCATGAAAAATTAATAATTTCAATTTTTTTAAAAAAAACTTTTTTTTTCAAAAGATAATTATTCGTTTTGTGGAAGTTGAAACTGAACTGAACCTAGGCTAGGTAATGAATGATCCATGAAGTTCCCAAAAGAAGGATGAATTGACTCAGTTGATTATTAGTTCACTAAACACTGACACCACCAAACACCAAACACTAAACCCCTTGTGTTCAACATTCCTCAAAATGTGGGGTACAAAAATGCAAAAAGCTCAGTAAGTACTCTCTTTCTTTCCAATTCACAGGAAACTTTGAAAGCAAATTCCCCTTGTGTGCTTTTTGCACTTGCAGAACTGTTGTTTACACCAGCTTGTTGACGACTCACCAAAGATAGCAGCATCATCCAAAGCAAACCAAAAACCAAAACCAAAACCCACCCCCCCTTGTTTTCTCATTACCCATATCCTCCTATCCATCAGGGATGAAGACAGAGATGGAGTAGCTCACAAAACTTGCTAAACTTTCTGTTGCTTCTTCTTCTCTTCTTGTTGATGAAAGAGTCTGAGACTGTGTAAAAGAGAGATATATAAATTGAGAGAGGAGATTGGGGTGGGGTGTGGGGAAAGAAAAGTACGAAGTTTTTTGATGTTCTAAGGGAAGGAAGGAGATTGCAGTTGTGAAAAAGAAAGCAGATCTGCAGAGAATACGGTTTGCTTGCCCAAGAGTTGAGGAAGATCTTCTTGGGGTAAGTGGGCGAGAGAGTGATGGGATGAGGGGAGTTTAGTGGATGAGGACGGTTTTCGCCAAGAGGTGGAGGAGGAAGATGCTTGCTTGGTAGTAGAATTGTCTTGTAAAAGGGTAGTGATCATGTTGTGGAGGAAGTTGTTGTGAGTGTGGGAAATGGGAGTGGATGGATTGGGTTGTAAGGGAAAAGAGATGGAAATGTAGTGTGAGTTTTGGGGCTTAATCATGTGCAAGTAGGTGGCCGCCCAATACTTGATGCCTCAAACTTGACAAACTCTGAGAAGATGATTTCCACTCGACTGACTCGAACAGAAGAAACTGATTGGAAATTAGGAGAAGGGAGACAATTGGACTGGAGAGCACTTCAAAGTGAAGATGATGAAGAAGCTCATGTCTCCCACATCCTCCTGTGAACCCAATAGGTATTAATTTGTTCAAAGAAGTTCAAAACTTGAGTTGCTTGCAAACTGGTTAGAACATTTACTCTCACTTGTACAACAAACTGCAACTTCAAAGGTTTTTTTTCATTTTGGAGATAAAAATTCTCTGCAATCTCTTTGTAATTCTGTTGCACATCACCACCTGCAGGAGTTGAAAACAACTTTTCCAAATATGATTTTTGTTGATTGTCTTAAAATGAACCAGCTCTAAAGTCTATGTGCAAATGACCAGAACCGAAGGTTTTAAGAAAAATCCAAAGAACCAGTCTCAGGAAGCAAGAGCAAACCTGAGCACATATCTGCAGGAAACAATCTTATGCTCCTGCAATTGTTTGGGTGTACAACAGGTACCTGAAGGAAGTGATAGACATTCTTAAAGATGGTGGCGGCAGTGGGAAGACAAGCCGACTACTAGAGATGAGCTGATTGCATTGTGATGCATTTGGAAAGTCAAGACTAGAATCATCATCATCATCATGGGTAGGAAGAATGCTGCTGCAAGTGCTGCAGGGGCCTGTGTAGGTAACTGTGTTGTTGTAGCATGCTGTTGCCCATTCATCATCCTGCATCTCTTGGTGCAGGCATGCATCAGAGTACCCATCAAGTTGGCTAGTAAGGTCATATCCAAGTATCAACTCTCAAAGCAGAGAAAGAGAAAAACTGCTGCTATGCCAGATTTTCTACATGATTCTGATGCTGATGAGATGGACACGGACATGAGTTGCAAGGGTCAAGAAACTGCTAGTTGCTATTTTTCTTCAACCTCAGTCTGGGGTAGATCAGGGGAAGAAGAATCTGATGATGAAGACATAGATCTGTCTGATGTCACAACAACAGCACCAAGTCTAGACTATCATGATCAAGTTGCTTGGCTTGAGTATGTCCAATCCATCAGCTCTGACTTTGGGTTTCATTCTCTTTCGATGCGGAAGGATTAGAAATTTGCCATGGGTTTGGGAGGAACAATTTAAGGCTTATATCCCACTGTTTCCTTAGTAACTTGTGAGGATGATGAGGAGCTGCTGCTGCTGCTGCTTCAAATCTCAGCAAGATTTCGAGTTGTGGGATTTCAGGTTTTCTCTTCGAGCTGACATTTCAGCATGCACATTTCAGCACATATTATATTACAGCTCCCTGGTGCCAACTTCTAATCAAAATGCTCTATGAAGCAGCAAAATTGGAGCTCACAATGAGCTAAAATGTGCCCCCAAAATGCAATCCGGGTTTGAGTAAAAGGCTGGAGTTTTATGGCCTTGTGAGTAGCCAGGGCATAATAAAACTCAAGACGGCACTTGGTTGGTGTGGCATTCTAACATGTCTATGTGCAAAATTTCATAATGATTTGAAACTTTGGTGTCAACCCACTTTACATGACAAGCCCACTCATGGGGCGGTAGCAGCAACATGAAGAGGCACTTATTTATTTATGAAGGTGGTGTTGGCAAGATTGTCTTCTATGTCTCTCTGTCTCTGTCTCTGTCTCACACACACAGCCCGCATAATCAATTAAAAATCTGTGTGAGGAAATGGAGAAATTTTTATTGACCTTTGATTTCTCAGTTCTTTAAAAAACTATGTATAAACATAGCTTAAACCTTCTAATCTTCCAAATTCCAAATTTCTGTGTTCATTTTAGATCTTAGCTGCCAGGAGTCCAAATTGAACAAGGCATCTTTTGTGACTCTTAAGTATTGGACATAATTCTTTCAGCTCTTGAATTTGCTCTAAATAATGGAATCAAAAAGTTGGTTTACTTCACAGGGGAAGCCTTATTGCTGCATTGTAGGGAAAAAAAACACCAAAGTGAATTTTGAGACGCTGGATTTGAGCCATCAATTTCATTTTCATTCATTGTCTTTCCTTGTTTTCAACTTTCTTGGATCTTAATTTTCTCAGTTTTCATTTCATTTAGGGTGTTTCTTGGATTTGTACTTCCCTAGAGAATATTTTTCTGACTTATATTTCATTCATTAAAGGTATCCATAAGGTCAGGCGATTAGGGGGCGAGAACGGCCAGTTTCGGCATCAAACGCTTATCTAGGAATGAAAATTTCACAAACCGAAATAACTGGGACTCAAACTAATTTTCCCACCAATTTTGGTGGTAAACTGAGTTTCATGCTGTCTTTCCTTTTTCCTGAGCGCCTCCACTGCTGCTACATATATTTTCACTACCTGTACACCTACTATAATTATTGTCAAACTTTGTACATTAAATGCTGAGTTTCAACATTTCATACTGAGATTTATTAAAATTTCATTTTATTGCAGATACCACTGAAAGACGGGATAGGGCGTAAAAGAGATGGTGACGTTATGGATAACTCTGTTACCATCCTATATTTACTGATTATCGTTACATGCTTCATTTTTTTTCCTGAACTCAACTTTTTCAGATCCCATCTCTCATGGCATTTTTTCATCCATTGTGTTTCCTGGATTTTGACATTTTGAAATCTTTTACTTTTTCGGCATCATCTCATTTATTATCTTTCTCAGCTAAAAAAATCTTGAACTATATATTTTCCATGACCCATAAACCCAATAACCTGCACCCATCCAAAACATACTTTTTTTCAATTATTTTTCATCCCTTTTCTTCTTTTCCAAATCATATATCACTCAATATACCTATCATTGCCTTTAGATGGAAGCAAAGGTCTGTAACCAAAAAAAATTGCAAGAAATTTTACACAATTTTGATCAATGGGAAAATTGAAAATAAAGAAAGTTGATTACTTTAGGAAAATGAATATGCAATAAAATGTTCTGCCGTTAGATTCAATTTGGCACTCATCCACTCAAAGAACTACCCTTAATTAGCACATCACACATCCTTTTTCGAAAATGGATTCAATTCCCAAAATAATGAAATGAGTTCAATTATAAGACCATCATTAGCATGCCTTGAGTTACTCTAGGGTCTGAACAACTGTTGTATGGGTTTTTTTAAAACCCTTAATATGCTGGCCAGAGTGGACCAGCACCCACCATTGCACCATCCATTGGATGCCCATTATGACTCAGTTGTGGATGAACATTAACCGAGTTAATGTCTCGTTTCACCTTGGTAAGCCATTTTGCAATTAATAGGTCCTATATATTGGTAGAGATAGGTAGGAAAATGGTGATTATTAATTAAGGCCCACTTTAGATGAGGGTCCAGGGTCCAATTTCCTAGGAACCAATTTGGACTGATTTGAAGCAAATCGAATCCTTGAGTTGGCCTATACCTTGGTCCCTAGCCTGATTCTCGGTTCTCCAAATTAGGAGCTCTCTCTCCTTTTAGCACTGTGTTTTTTGTCCAAACCAAGTGATGTTCCCTCCAAAACAGGTGCCATGTAGGTTTAGCCTCAATTTGCCACTTTTTGGTCTTGGACCCTTGTCTAAAGGCCTGGGGACCAATTTAAAGCTTTCGACCAATAAGATTTCTTAAATTCATTGGTCCCTGGACCTTGGACCCTCATCTAAAGTCGCCCTAATAAGTAGATGGATTATACATAGTTAAGGATGGATACCTATCTACTAACCCAGGTTGACAGAAGGTGGGTAGTAAAAGAAGCAGCTCAGCTAACCACAATGGTTAGCTAGGGAACTGGAACCCAACAGAAAACTGTTTCCTGATCACTTATCATCCATCCTTCATGGTGTGCTAGCGGGTGCTGGTTCACTCTGGCCCAATATACCCACTGGATATATATAGTATATGATACACTTGAACCTATTTTCTCAAAATTGATATACCCTAAACGTATGGATACCTTTTTTTTTCCCACATGCAAGGATTTTTATAACCTATTCAGACCCATTTTGCACATGTAGGAGTTCTGCATATCCAAGGATGGATATGATTGAGAGTCTGGGTAAATAGGTCTTAGGGTAAATAGGGTCTAAACCTATATAACCTATTTATCACCCAGATATAGAGTTGGCATTTTAGGGTTGTGAAATTTATATGTTTTTGTTACAATCATAGTGTTGAAGCATGTGTTGAGTAGTTCTTTCCAACCTAATTTTGTAGATCCATCTCCTTGGGCATGTTTGCAACTCCATGGGTTCTTACTTAATTCATGTGAATGCTTATGAAAAATGTTTGTAACTTTTGATGGAGATGACAAAGGGAAAGAAATAGTAGTGCTTCAAAAGTTTGGATCTATGTACTAGAAGGACTTATTCTAGGCAATGAATGTTTAGGGTGTGGCAAAAGTATGGTGTAGTGGACCAATTTTGGCAATGGTAAAGTCCACACATGAATACACAAATTTTGTGATCCCTTTATTAGTCCTCTCACAATTTCAAGCCCTAACATTGTAAACATTTTTGAAAGTTCATAATTTTTTAAAAATAATTCAATTGTCTTATCTATAGTTTTTTTTTCCCCCTATATAAGTATACTATAATGATTAGTATCATTATGAACTTTTTATTTCACTTCATTTATTATTATTTTAATTTTAGTTAATTTGAATAAAAAAATTGTTAGATATTCATTATGCCTCAGGTCTTGTTGAATGAAATCATTGGTTTCACATCATTTTAAAAAGTGATAATACAAAACATGTTGTTCATAGATTTTAGGGTTTTGATTTTTTTCATGTTCTAAAATGTTTGCTTTAGAATAAAAATGTTATTTAATTTTTTTCAAAATTTTTTTTTTTACACATCATCTATAATATATTTTATCAACTTGTGATTGAAATTTTAAAACTTTTTTTTTTCATGGGAGACAAAGTCCATATTCATATTGTAATTTGTAATAAAATACAAAATGGGTTACAAGTAGATATCATAAAACATAAAACTTATACTATAAAAGTAGGTTTGAACACCAAATTGACCCAATCAAGTTCAAATCTACTTCTCGTTTAATTTATGATATGAAAGTTTTTCAAATTTTGCATTCAACTTGCTATAAACTAAATGGAGGGCCATGTTTTTCATATTTTTACTTTCACAAGTTTTTAATATATTTGCATGTGTTTATATCAAAAATTCTATCATTTTAAAATTGCATTTTGGATGCAACACTTTTTCTATCTACTTTACCATACTTTCACCCCCTTGGATTTTAAGGTCTTGTTGATTTTATGTGATTGGAAGTTTGTCCAATCCATTTTTTATAATTTCTCATGTGCATTGAAGACTTATGTCATTTGTAATGTTTAGCTAGATTGAACTTATGTTTGATGGTCTGTCCAATGTCAAATGCCCAAAAGCCCAATTTTGAGGAAGGATTTTTCCCTTGATTTTTAGGTTAGTTGTTGATCTTTTATGATTGGAAGTCTATCCAACCCATTTGGTTATCAACTCATGTGCCTTGATCACTTTTGTGGTATGTAATGTTCAAGTCATATGTTTGTTAAGCTAGATTGAAGGTTTTTGTGATGGTTTGTCCAATGTCAAATGCCCATTTAAACCCAATTATGAGGAAATAAAGTGTTGCAAATGTGAATAGTGAGTAGGCATTAAGTACATAATTGTTCCAAGTTAGATGTAATTTCATTACATTTTCAAATTAAAAATTTCGTTTCTTTCAAGTACTTGCCTTGTAATTACAATAACCATTTTCTTTTGCCAATCTAATCTTAAACCCTAATCATTGGCTGGACCCGCCCCTTTTTAAAAACTTAAACCCTAATACCTGAAAACCCCCCATATTTAAAAATAAAAGATTGACCTTAACCAGAGCCTCTTCCAAAAAATAATAGGAAGAGGGATCAACCGACCCTGGAGGTTCTCCAAAAAATAGGGAATTGCCCACTGGTTGATGGTGTTCCCATCAAGTTCCCACTATGTATGCCAAACTTTAATAAAAAATAGATAAAATAGTTATGAATTTGATAGAGAATTTTCTAAGGAAGTTAGAAATTTTGAAACATTTAATTCCTACACATTCGAAGAAATTATTTAACCAAAAAGAAGAAGAAGCCATAACTCGTTTCCCTTATGATTTTTTTAATAAATTGAGATTTGCAACTAGGTAGAATGTATTGTTTTGGGCGCTCATATAATAGAGTCAATTGGACCAGCTTAGTCTAGGAATTTTTATTTTCCTATGTTCTTTCTTCAATGGTAGTGGAAGTTTGTTAAACCAAAACCATATATGAATTTTTAATAATAAAATGCCCAATTTCTTAGTGGTTATTTATCAAATAATGGTTCTCTAACCTCACATGTATCATAGTGTTCTCAGTGCATATATCTCATTCCATTTTCCCAATGGGAAAGATATTCACCAATTTACCTAATTGAATCAAATACCTTAATTGACACCCATCTGTAACACCCAAAGTGTGGGATTATTCATTTAAACATCAAAAGAAAGGGGTCCAATCACTGGTTTTATTTTTGATGAATTTTCGCCTTTTGGCCAAAAAAATCCAGTACAACTCATACAAAAGACATTTGTGAAAAAAATGTGCCAATGGCACCAAATTTTTGTTAATTCCTCTTATGGAGGATGGACTTGTGTGTACATCACAAAACTGAAAAAAAACCCTTGCATCCAATAGACCCACAATTTCAATGTCTCAAATTCAGAAAACCTCGACACATAAAATTCTTTAAAAAAAAAGCTTATTGTGAAATTGTGATATAATAGAGAAATGTGTAAATTCACCGTCTTCGCCCTGTCTTTGGGCCTCCTTTCACCCCCTAACACCTCTTTTGGTAGTACCCGTAAAGTAAGGAAATTTTTATTAAATCACAGTATAAAATGCTCAAGAGGAATTTGAGTTATCAGTAAAGTCATGCCCTCTTGGACCTGAGTTGCACCCCTCGTTTGATGCTTCACCCCCTCCTGGCTCTTGTCCGCAGAGTAATGAAATTTTATTAAATAAGGGTATGAAATACTGAGACTCAGGATTCAATGCACGAGGCGCGAGAACATTTATAGCTAGAGTACACATAGAAGGAGCAGTAATTGGTTGAAAGCGTCCAGGAAAAGAAAGGAGAGGGCAAACTCAGTTTAGCACCAAATTTGCTGCTAAACTGAGTTTCATGCCCCGTTGAAGCCCAGTGTACTTTTTCCCCCTGTTTTTTGAAATCTCATCCCCTATGTGACCAAACAGGGGGTCCCGTGCCGTCTTTTCCTGACTTTATGGATAACTCTAATAACTTACCATTGAGGATAAATATTACAAACAATTGAAATAGATATTTCAAACAAAATCTTTTGTAAAATGCGAACATATTATATATATATATATATAAACAAAACTTACTACAAACAATTTTCCCTCAGCATTTCCATTTTGAGGATTGGCGCCTCAGGTCCTGGGCAGGGCAAGGCAGGAGTGTAGGAAGGAGGCAAATATTCGCCAGGTGCGACTGAGCAGAAAGTTTCAATTTTTTGCCCGCTGGGTGTTTTTGGAAAATCTGGGGCCAATAGTAGTCTGCCCGGGTTCTTCCTTCATGTGCTTTAACTCTCTGCTGTTTATAACAAGAAGTTGTTAGTTGAATTAAGACTTAGGCCTAAGTCATTCATTATCAATCCTTAGTCTTCAGCATCTGGCTTGTAACAATTCAACTTGAACTTAGGTCCTCTCATGTTGTACTTTGGCCTCCTCTCTGGATTGGTGCATTTCTAGATAACATTTGTCAGGTTACGACAACATTTTTTCTTTCTGTTCCAAAATGTATTGTAACCTCTGGTCAGTTTTCTTTCAACAATGACAAAAAAATAATTATTTAAAAAAATCATTTAATGTTCATTATTTTCAAATTATTAGTTTGTCATGATGTACAATAATTGTCTACTATTGATATAATCATATGAGTAGTTAAATTTTTCAGATTATAGCCTGTGACAGTGATTTTTTTCAATTTTTTTTTTAATTTTCAATTTTCTCATGTTGCTCCAGAAGAGATGATCAGCCACAAGAGAATTTAGCCAAATATGGCTACAAAAAAAGAAATAAAAAATTTAGAAATCCTATTACATGTTGATGAATCACTAGAACCTATTAGCTAAATGTGGTGATTTCAAAATAAGAAAGCTAGAAATCTGCCCAAATTCTCTAAAGATCTTGACAATTTCATAATATTCTTCCTTGAAAATGTGACAATGTTTTTGGAAATTTTCCAAAAAGTTCCCATGAGCATGTTGTGAAAGACTTTTTTTTTGTAACAAAATGGCAAATTTTTGCCACCAAAATAAATAAATCATTGGCCTTTAACAATAATGAACATTTTCAACTCATGTAAAAATATGGTTTCAACACGGACAAAGATTTTATTTTGTGAAAAAAATGGCCCAAATTGAAGACAATGGCAATGCATCATCATCTTCTTCAATGGTGTTGTTGTTGCGAAGAAGGTGATGACCGCTTTTTTCTTTGTCTAAGAAGAAGAAGAAAATGATGATGCGGCAACGCACTATTGTCTTCTTCTATGGTGGTGTTCTAACAAAAAAGGCAACGATAGCTTGTTGCGATTGCCTTCTTTTCTAGTGGTGTTATAATGAAAAAGGCAATGGCAACTTATTGTTGTACTCTTCTTTTATGTGTTAGAGAAGAAGAAAACGACAACAATGTGTTGTTGTCTTCTTTTGTGGTGATGTTGAAACGAAGAAGGCAACGATAATTTGCTATTTTTGCCTTTTTCTCTATTTGAGAAAAAAAAAAAAGACAACGACACAACACGACAACTTTCATCACCTTCTTCAATGGCTTTGTTGTAAAAAAAGGTGATAACAATTGTTGTCACCTTTTTCGGTGGTTTTGCTATGAAAAAAATGATGCCAACAATGTTGTCGCCTTCTTCTATGGTGGTGGTGCTATGAAGAACCACCTTCTTTTATTTATTTATTTATTTTTTAAAGGTCATTTTGGTCTAATTCATTAAAATTGATAATTAACAATGAAATGATGGTTTTTTAAAATGTTGAAGGTTGTAATGGCTAAAGGAAGGAGATTGAAAAAAGGTGGTGGTGATTTGGAAGCTCAGAAGCAAAATGTTGCTTTGTTAGAATCGATAATTAGGAAGCAAAATGTTAATGCATTACAATTGAGATTTGAGGAGCAAAATGTTGTTCCATCATAATCGAAACATGGGGAGCAAAATGTTGTTTCATCAAAATTGAGAATTGATGAATTAAGTAATTTATGTGGTTTAGAATTGACAATGGTGACTATCTATAATTCAAATGATGAAATCACTCCTAATATAGATTGGGAATTTGATCAAAAAATGGTGGGTTAAATTGTTTTAAAATTTACACACATTACATTAATTTTTTTAAAATTTTATTTATATTGTACCTTCCATCATTTGATGGAAAGTAAGGGATTTTTTTTTCAAATTTCTTTTGCAATATTTGAAAGCAGTTAAAATTTGTAGTAGTTGCATCTAATTATGTGATTTTATGTTTTACAATACCTGCTTTCTATTTTTTGAACTTTTTATGTGTAAAGTTTTAGGGTTAGGATTTTTTTATTATAAAATAATGATTTTAAAAAAAAATAGTTTAGGTCTAGAACTTGAAACCAGCTAGGCCTCTCAACCATTGACACCCACTTGTCCACCGAATGTGGCTCGAAAAGATAAATAATGGACGAAGGTTGGGTTGAAATGGAAGTGTAAAGTTGGCACCTGCATTGTTGCATATTGTGCCAAATATGGTTAACACCCCCTTGTCCACC
>Ga0209611_10004708_pt1 | contig 23242 bp, 19 predicted proteins | sample S1TSphgellanicum_3_FD_187693 | JGI IMG/M metagenome (GOLD analysis project Ga0209611, IMG submission 187693) | Host-associated microbial communities from peat moss isolated from Minnesota, USA - S1T2_Fc - Sphagnum magellanicum MG (SPAdes) (version 2) | ecosystem: Host-associated > Plants > Peat... | reverse complement strand
ATCTAACTTTGATATTCAGTAGAACAAATAGTTTGCTACAATCTATATGCTTTTGGTTCACAAACTTCCTGTGGCTGTATGACTGAAACAGAGCCATGGATTTTTGAGGCACTAAAAAAAACTATCAGCAAACAAATCCATAACTAATGTGAACAAAACCAAAGTGCAAGAGCAACTTGGATGACCTTCTGGCCATCAGACAACTACCTGTTTCATATCTGTGGGGTTCAATGTGGGTACATTATGATGGACATCAAAACATGTAGAAGCTTCATTGACTCAAGATCCTCCAGAATAATGCTGCTGGTTCCTATCACCAACAGTTTGCTTCCCTGCCAATCAACAAGAGCTAGTAGAGCATCCAAACAAATTCCGAAACGACTGCAATTTCTTCTTGAAAAAATTGACTAGTTGATTTAAATGTACTGCAACAAGAAATGGTATAAAGAGTTTTGGAACCTGTGGAGGAATCTTTTGGAGGAGATGAAGGATGGTTCCCAAAATCGAACTGGAGACACATGGTCCAAGAGGGACATACTCAACCAACCTGCACATCTCAATAGATATGTTTGAGCACATGAATGTTCAAGAATCCATTAGAGCACAGAAATTATATATTTGTTTGAAGTTTCTTGAAGATGACATGAATTGGTTGGGTGTGCATAAACTACCCAAGGCAAATTGCAATTGACATTGATAATAATTAAACAAAACTGACACACATCTATGCAATCAATGGGAATTTTTTTTGAGCCAGAGTACTAACCATGCTGATCACGCTAACAAGAATTAACTCTTCACTGTTCATCAATTTGATGACAAACAGAACAGCCACAACTAGCCTTCAGATCAATCCAAGCAAATATGGTCCAATGGATAAAACCATTGATGTAAAGATAACCAAACAATTACTCACCTCTCAATGTCATCCAGGATGATAATGCTTAGACGAGACTTGTATGCATCATCAAAAACCTGTCATTGACACTCAATTTCAGGATGAGCTGTCAGCTGAGGCAACTCATGATAGCACTCACCAAAAGTTTTTCCATGGGGCTCAAATGAAGTCTGGATTCAGACATTTCATAACCAAAGCTCTTTCACATTGTCAAGCTTTCTCATGTATTCACACTCTTCTGTTCCACCTCAGGCTGGACCCTCATGAGAAACTGAATGAACCCTGATGGTTCTGTAAACCCAAGTGCAGGCTGTACTGATAAGAGCAAGGTTACCAAACTGGTTTACAACTTCTCTCTTTGAACCATATGAACTTCTGTTTCGAAAATACTAAAATATAAACAATTGAGAAAAATTGCAAGTCCTGACCTAGTAACACAGCATAGTAGTAGAAATTTGTAATCTCTAAGACTTTAAGGTAGTTGCAGTTACCTTAGTAATGACCGCACATTTTGTGGATTCTGAAAGGCCAATCATGTTCTCAGCAGACACCTGTGCAGAAATCCCCATATTCAGACCAACTCCAGTGCAAATCAAAGTCTCTTTCCATTTTCCACATGCATGGGTATATTCACAAATACTGTGCAGGCAAGACAGAACTCAAGATAAGGTTGGAAGATGCAGAAACAAGACTGAGAGTAGCCCAGGAGCCTAGACCTCAACAATGGATAAAAGGCACAGTTTTAATTGATCTCACAATCTTAACAAATGGAAAACCACTGTCAATTCCAACGGTTGCTGCCAATGCTGTCTTCCCACTGCAAGCAAGAAAGAAAAGTGATACAGTTAAAGTACTCCTTAGGTTGAACATTGAGAATTTTCATGACTTGGTCTGATGGCATGATGAGGTCTAGACATCCAGAAATACCACTTCAAATGCGCAAAATGTGCTTGACATTGTTTTAACAAATGTTATAGCAAGGAGAAAATGCAACAGAAGGGACTGTGTCCTTTGTGCTTCAAAACATAGTTGACCATTGAGCAAAGCAGAAGCATGCCCAACAATTTCATCTGTCCGTTGCATGAAAGACTTGCCCCTGCCATGCTGTAATGAAAGGACCACATCTAGAAAAGTGCAAGTACCAGCCACAAGGTCCTTTGAGGAGGCATGTGCTCAGAGGGTTTGTCTGAGTTCTGCTCAATTGCTCCACATAAGTGTGGACGCTTTGTAGAATATATGCATGTCTCGCTCCACATTTCAGCATCCCTTTCAATCTGTGATTCCAGAACTGAATGAGTAAACTTGCAAGGTGTACTGCTGTGACATTTTTGTGACAGGCTCACACCAAACACCAGAGCAGTTCTAAAGCTACCACAACAACTCAAATCTTTACTGGCTGCCAACACAAAACCACTCAGAAAGTGAAGTAGCTACAAAACAGGGAGCAACAGATGAACCTGTATTTCCCGAGAGTGTTGATGTCTGCACTGAATGCAGGTTTCAGCTCATTGAGAGCTGACAACAAATGATCCACAGTCACATTGATGTTCTCCTCATCAATTTGCTCCGAAGAATCGGGACGGTCAAAGAATTTTCTGAAAGATTCACAGAGCAGGAACAGGAATTAGCAGAACAGTTAGCAACTTCATGAATAGAAACAGCGTGTGCACCTTGTATCTTGACATTAGCATCCTTTGTGTTCATCGGACATTAACTCTGGTAGTACAGTCTTGCACATGACTCCTGAATTCACTTGGTTGGATAGCTGATATTTCTAAGAAGCAATATGTGCTTGGGCATTGCATTCTCAATTTCCACATATGTAGTGTGAATTTTCCAAATTTTCATTCATGGAAAAGGATACTACTTGCAACGTTCCATAACCTGATTTCAGCCATAAACTTTCCGAGGTGCACCAAAGCTTCCCATTCTGTTGCACTGAAATCCTTTGTTTTTGAGGCTGGAAAAACCACAATGCTCAATAATTAGCTCACATTCAACTGCACAAAGTATAGAGGGCTCTGAATAAGTAATTATCCCGTGGATTTCACCTCCTTATCTTTGGTCTAGAAGAATTCCTTCAGGATGTGCTAGATGAAAGCAACCCACACACGATATTGGCAGGGGGAACAATAGAGCAATGTACCCACCAAGCTTTTCCGATTCAGCACAAAGAGATGGGTTCTCCATGTTGTCTGAGTGGATACCCAGGATCTGGAAGAGCTGTTTCTCATGTAGTCGTCCGGTCAAAAATGGCGCTTCCATGAGCCCAGGCCTGTATCAAAATTTGGAGTCAATCCAGCGCCAGATTGCACTGTACAAAACCAGAGCAACATCTTTGGACTGAGATAGATATGCCCCCCATTCTGCATGCATTTTTCCTGTGACGCAATGAGGAGCCAGTTCTGTAAAGTCTTAATCCTGGACAAACATAAATTCAAACGAGTGCACTTACCGTAACAGAAGTTGACGAATTTTTTTTGATTGTGTTGAGAACTTCAAGAAGACCCTTAATCTGTCCAGCGATTGAGCAATTTAGCTTCATGATCATCATTTAGTTTATAGTTGTCTGCCTTAAATTGAGCAAGCTCCAACCGTGAATTATCATCAAAAAGCTCGGACTGACACCAGGATAGGATAAAAGACTGGGCGTCTAGAACTTAGAAATATGTGAATGAGCCAGGGCTTCCAGGCTGCAATGAAGAATCCGGTAATACAATGCACAAACCGCACTTTGATAATCAGCTGATTGAAAACCCTTCTTTCGTGCCATCTTAGTGTGTGCAACTGTTCCAAATGTTGCTGGGAAAGGTCAGGATTGTAAACGTACCCTCCTTCCCGATTGAGAGAGGAGCCCAACGTTCTTAGGCTAATACTCCCGATCGTCCTGCCGCAATCTCGAGCTGCTACACACCGTCTTACCATCCAACGTACCTAACTATCAAGGATCTCTCGTCTCCGTGCCTATCACAGATCTCTCATCACCTGGCCGCTCTCTCACTTGCAAGGTTGTCTCGAGCTGCGCTGTCTCCGGGCCGCTGTCTCGCGCTGAGGCTTTGTCATTGTCATGTCGTATGTCATGTCTTATGTTCTGTTTCTGTTGCGACCGTCGATCTGAATCAACGGGAAACCGCAGTTGCAAAAGTTGAGTTTTTTGGGCCCCAAAAATCCGTTTCCAAGCCCGACATTTCCGGCTACAAAACAGTTTCCAAGCCCGATATTTCCGGCCCAAAAAACCCGAGTTAAGTCCGATTTATACATAGGTAAGGGCTGTTTTATTACCTACTAACAACCTGCTTGTGGGTTTTTAGTAGGTAGGTTTAAAAAAAAAACTACTGAGCTAACCACCATGGTTATTTAGGGAACTGGAACACAACTGAAAACTGTTTCCTAACCACTTACCATTCATCCTTCATGGTGCACAGGTGGGTGCTGGTTCATTGTGGCCGGTTTTTTGAGCAAGTCAGTCACCCGTCTATCTGAATCAACGGTAAACCGCAGCCGCGTTACATTTGGGGTGAGAGGCAGGCAGTAGTGAATTCAATGGATGAATGGAGTCGCGTCACGGTACCTTTGTGTGGGTTGTATCTGGGTTAACACTCTATTTGTTTTGTTTTGGAGAATTAGTGGGATGGTGCTTGAAGAAAGACATGGTTTTGTATTTTGCCTTCCTCATTATCTTCATCATTCTCCTCTCATATTACATCGGTCTCTGGCTTGGACGGCTCCTGTCCCCGCCCTGAATGATCGGTTGCGTCTCCACGTGTCTCTGTACAGCATGGAGATCGATCTCAATCAACGGCTGAAATTTACGAAATCTGCCCATCAAGCATGCAGCTTCCCGCCGTTATTTCCCGTCTTTCTCCCACGCGCAAGGTTGCTGTGGTGATCGTCGATCTAAATCAACAGTTCAGATTTAACTCAATCGCTTCACAAAGAAATCGCCACGTTGTAGTCTAGATGTTCCCCCCAGAGAGGCTTGCTGTGAAATTCCGCCGATCCGAATCCAAGCTTTCGACACACCAAATCCGTCCAAAAAGAGCAAAACCCGACCGGTCGTGTGCGTGAGGTTTGACTTAAAATTTCAGCGGTATTTACTAGGACGGATTGAAACTGCTAATCATCATCATCATCATTGTAGCCGAGCAGGGTTCTTTTTTATAAAAAATAAAATGTGCACGAGTGGCAACATGACAGCCCTTGAAGATGCCTAACTGGCAACTTATGTAATTTGGCTGAAGGGTTAGTTGGCTTCTTGGTCATTTGTTTAGTCAGCTCTTGGTTAACATGGATTTGTCAAGATAGCCCAAAGTGGCTATACGTTTTTTTTAGAAATAAGTTAAAGTGGCACCCACTAATTTTTTTAAGGAAGTTTAACTGGCACCCACCAAAAAAACCAGTGCAGAATGTGGCTCCTGGGCTGAAAAGGAACGAGAAACAAAGAGACGGAAGTGACATTGTTGCAAAACCAACCTAAAAACTAAACAAAAATTTTACACACTTTGAGGGGGAGTTGAACCTCAGTCTGATATCAGACTTTGCCCAATGCAACTCAAAGTCCCACACATCACACCCAAATATCAATAAACCTCATAACCGTATAAGAAATCAAGCACAATCACTACCATAATCACCAAACTTGTCCATTTCATGGAAACAAGAACACTTGAATTTGGTGCTGTGAAAAGAATAGAAACTACTAAGAAGCAGCACCAATCTGGACTTTTCGATCCTTCCAAGTTGTAATAGCCTCATGATAAGGGAAGCTTTCTTGAATACAAAACTTTTGTGCAAACATGTGGATAATTGTGTCCAAATATAGACCTAACTTGTTGCACAACTTTTCCTTCATGAATGCAAGCGTGGAGAAAGTTTGTTCATCTTCTACAAATCCAAGCATTGACACCACCGCAATCTTAGCCAATTTCAAATACTCACTCAGGTACTAAGTGAATTAGGCATTGTTGGTGATTGTGACCCACAACTTGGTCACTGGATCAAAAGGCTTAGTCATAGCCTTTGGTGCTTGCGTTTTCATGGTAAACTTAAATATGCACATTTGCAAATCCAAGAGGTTAGCATCCAAAGGTTCTGCAACCTGTAGCAGTGAGGGTTTCACCTTCTTTGCTTCACAATAATGCTTATTTATGATAGCCATATGCAAAAAAAATAAAGAAATCCAAGCTAGGCTACATCCAAAACTATAAATACACAATGCCAAGGGCATTCATCAACTCAAAATCCATAAACTGCTGATTCAATTCAATGATGAACACATCAGCTACAATAGAACACTAACCTTTGCATGATAGATGTTTCAAAAATGGCCTTGCATACAAGCTGCGTAGCCCCATTCAACAAATTGAAAATGTGAGCTACATAACTATGACCAGCCATACAAAAAACAAGTGTTTTCATACCATTGTTGAGGTGAATAACCCAATCTTGTGTGATTATGGAAAAAAAAATTTCCATCACATTTGAAAACACTTGGAAATGTTCATGCTAATAATTACTAGATGGATCTTAATACATCATATATAGATCTATTTGGCAAATTTTTATAACTACCACAAAGTCACAAATGAAAATGTCCTTCCCTTGTGCAAATTTGATTAAGGCATGCATTGCTTCTAACAATGGCAACAAACTAGACAAGCCCAACAACATGTGAAGATCACAAAGGAGGTCTAGATTGAACCTTGCTAGAACAGTTGAAACATTGTCTTGTGACATCTTCACAATCAATGTTTATTTCCATCATTCATTTCGAAGGCTCCAACATGTTTATCCACCAAATCTTGACATTTCACAAAATCTTTAGCCCTCCTATTTCCATGATTTCAACAAGCTTAGTGAATTCCAAATGGCGTTTAAGGGAGTTAGAAAAATAAGAATACAATGACTGGAACAATTTTCCAACTTGGCCATGGGTAGATTTGACAAAATTTGAATAGCAAGATTCATCCAATGGGCCATGCAATGTTGTCCCATCATGTAAGGAACAAATTTATCCTTCAATTGAAATGTCACTTTAGTGTAATAGCCTTGGAAAATGGAGGTTCCATCAACATCAAAACAAATTAGCCTATTGGTTGTCTCCTCTTGAGTCAAACCCCTTTGCTGCATGAGGGCTTGAACTATTACAACAATAAGATTATTTACATTTCCACCTTCAACAACATGATGAAGTGTGAATAGAAAAGGAATTATTTTCCATGCATGAATCACATATGTATGCACTAAAATCCAAGATTGATTATCAATAATAGTAACCTCATCTACACTCAAAGAAAGAAAACTTGCCCCAATAACAATCATTTTTGTTTCAAAACTTGTTCAGACATGCAATTTGCTATTTCCCATCCAGAACCATTAGACCAATGGTTGATGGGATTGTTAGGAACATTTAGTTGCACAAATAACGTCAACATTGTTATGTATTTTATCATGGCGTAGCCATGACTGAGTAAGTGAAAGATTAATGCAAATTGTACAATATTTTTCCTCTTGTCAAAAAATTGAATTGCACCATGAGTGACTTGCTACAACACTATTTTTGAACCCTTCGCAAAATAAAGCTTCTCATTAGTAGCATGGACATTATATTTCAAGAAATAATGTTCCCCCACTTTTACCCCCCACATAACTACCAAAGCTTTATGACAACCTGCATGGTTCCAAAGTGAATTAAGCTTGGCAACCTGAAGCTTATTTTTACCATCAATTAAAGAACATATCTCGCATCAAACCCGAACAACCTTGCCATTGGAACCCATAATTGATTCTACCCAAGGAAGTTTGATTGCCCAAGTATCTTGAAAGTGCATGTTCATTTCATAGGCCTTTTTTTTTTTTAGTTAGTGCCAAAACTAGGTCCATAACCTCACACTGATGTTCCACAACACAAGGAACAAGAAAAATAACATCATCATGAGTATGGCTACTAGAAGCACCATCCCGTTTCAAGATTTTGTCACGACCAACACCGTTTTCTCTCAATTCCATTGACATCCTAAGTTCATTTGCAAATCCATGGACTCATGGAGGCTTCCAAGCTCCAAGTGAAGGCTAAATTCTATGAATAGTGACACCATTGGACTTTGGAGTTCCAAGTTCCAACAATGAGCTCCAAATCCCATAAGAAATCTTGATGCTTAGGCCTTATATTCATGATTTTCAACCCACCAAGTTTCAACGACACTAATCCATGGCTCTACATGACTAAATTACTGATCAGAAAATCAAGCAGATACTTTGCTAGCGAACGCTACAATGAACCACTAAGGAAAGTTAGTGAACATTCAAGAAAACTTGTAAGTTCAAGTAGCGAAGAGAAAAGGTCATTGTGAGAGAAGGAGGTGATTATGAATAACAAAAGGGATGGGTTTTACGAAGGTTTAAGGTTGCATCTATGGTGGGACTGGCTCCTTGCTTGTTAATGATGGAGGGGTGGTTGCGATCACCCATCCACAGTTTAGCCATTTTTGGCAATGTCCTAACCTTTAAAACTTTTTTTCTTTTTATATGATTTGCAAGCCCCAATTTTTTAGACCCTTCTGGCAAAAATTTGCACAAAAAAAAAATGTTGTAGTTGACATGAGAATTAGAAATCAACCTAAGACTTTGACAAAAAGAAAAAAACAAATTATTTTTTTAGAAATTTCTTTTAGTTTAAATTTTCATTTCTTATGGATAAGCATAAAAACACAAATTCCATTACTTGTAGTTGTATGTATATGATTAATTATGTCTTCAATGTGAGCTCTAGATAATTAGGATGATTTGCATTAATAATAGACCTACCCCAAGGGTAGGTTTGGCCATAATTGATTATCTTTACAAGTGCCTAATAATTTGGTTTGGCAAAAAGAAAATGTCTAATTTTAAAACAATTCCAAGTGACAATGCCTAAATTGTAGAATAATACTCAAAGAAACATGAGGATTGAATGTAAAAAGAAATCAAAATACTACATAATGTGAAGTCATTATGATGGTAAGTCTCCATGTGTTTCCATCTATACATTCACATCCTCCATATCTATAAATCCATTGAAATCAAGTAAGTAATTTGTGATATCAAGATTAAATACACAATGACACAAACAATTTAGAACATCCATGTCCAAATAGAAATCTAAAACTTTTATCTCTTCATTGGTGTCCTCAAGAAGATTATTTGAATTTGCAAACAAAGATTCTTCAAAATTAACTCAAATAGTTTCATTTTGAATTTGCTAATCCCACATTTTAAGAATTCCACATCGCCCCCAACTAGACGCAATCATTTCCTTATGAATACAAAGTTTGTCGTGTGCCATAAATAACCAATCAGTTGCATTTTCACATATTGTTTCCATAGAGTTGTCAACTTTCATTGGTGAGGTTGGTACACTAGTAGCCACCATTTGTTGAATTTGTTTTGCAGACCAATGTTTAAACATGTCTACAAATGAACACTTCAAAGGTCCTTGTAAGACAACATCTACAGGTTGGAACTTCACAATATAGTTGGTTGGTACATACAAAAGCAAGATTCGAGGATGTTCCTCTTTCATCCAAGTTCTAAATTATACACTTGTATGCACACCCCAACAATCAATGAACCATATCATCTATTGTGAGATTTAAAGATAAAACTTTTGCACTTCATTATCAAGATATGGGACAAAAATGAAATTCACAAACTCTTGCATAGATTCAAGGTTTGACCAATGGTTGTTGGTCATGGTAAAATGAAAGCCATGACTCAAACCTATTCAATTTCCACGAGTCTTGGGTAAAACTCTCTTAGTTGTCCCTTGAAAAATGAGTTGAAATGGAAGCAATGCATAATCTGCAAATGAAGAAACACATGTAGTGATGGACCTCTTATCATCACCACCAAGCACACCAACAATCTTTGACCCTCTTTTCTCCTGAGTCCTTTCTCTAATTACAGGCACTAAGTGTATTCCTCTTTGATCAATGTTAACAACAAGGCTAGGAAGCAAGTTGTAAACCTTAACCAAGTAAACAATTCGCAAAACCATCATATGGCCTTGTTTCTCCTAATCATTTGGAAGTTTACCTTTGGTTGTTGTAGGTTTGTAAAATTGCTAATTAAAACAAGATCGCATAAATGTCCTTGTCCAATTCAATGACACCTTGAACTTATCTAGCACTTGAAGTGTTGTCTCTATAAGAAAACCAATGATGATTGGTTTGGACAATTCCTGCATGGAATGAAACACTTGCTTCTCAAATTTTCAAAAGTAACTCAATCAATTCATTTGTTACTTCAAGAATACTTGCCAATGGTGCCATGTGTTGAACGTGAGAAACAAATGCTTATTGCCTTGCCACACAAGCTTGAACATGAATTTGAACTTCTCCATTGTTGGTGAACCATTCATTTAAGGTGCCCTTTGAAAGTTTGTCATATGGTCCTGTTGAACCCCTTTTGATGTGATATGCAATCTTTAAATATTTCAATGCTAAGGTATGGTTCTTGTGTTATTTCATGGTGGCTGCAATAGGAGGCCATAACTTTGATGTGAACCAATTCATATAAGGCCCCCTACCTTTGCGTTTGGTATAAGAAAATAATGGTCGTGACCTTGTAAAAACTGAACAAGGTTGTGATCCCGTAAGAATAGTGTTAGGAAGTAAAATCATCACCAAAATTTTCTCCTTGTGTGGCCTACCCACTAGCCATTTGATAACCTTGGGAACAAATGTATCCTCTTTTTTAGCTTGGGCCAATCGATCTATTGCTGCAATCTTTTCCACATTTGCTTGGTTCTTCTCCTTGCTCACATGAATAAACATTGATGATAACAAAAGTTGACTCATATTGCAAACTACATCATCACATACAATAGTAATTGGACCACAACATTATGCAATTTTTAAAAAAAAATTTGGAGAAGGTTGCAGGTAGGGAAAAAAAGATAAACCATGTTTTATTTGGAAGAAGGGTAGAAAAAAATTTAGTTGGAAAGTGAGGTTACAATATGTTGTTGGCGACTACTTAATCTAGTGCATCTATTCTCTTGGTTTTTTTAATGAAACTTTGACCTTCTAAATAGGTATAAAGAACCTAGAAAAGAAAAATAAAATCATGAGTTTGTCATCTTTATCTAGTGGTTTAAAACTATATAAAAAAAAGGTACCTAGCCCTTGAAGAAATTAAGAACCCACCATCATTTTGTCAAGTAGGTATCACATTGGTAAAATTATTTTTGTGGAAAAAGTTTTGGCAAATAGATAATTGTAGTAGATACTATTCGCAATCATGAAATTTCTATGTTCCTCATATTCTTGGTGGTAAAGTATTTGAGTAAAATATATTTTTAATATTTTTAATAAAAAAATTTTGAGAAAAAAAATTTGAAGCATTGAGCAATAATGATAGTATAACTAGTAAATAAAATGTTAACAAAGTACAAACTTCAAAAATGAAAAGTTTTACTCATGATAATGATTGTAGTGCCTACATTCCTCACAAAAGAAAATAAGATAATGATGATGTTTAGTATCTTTTTCAAAAAATGCACTTCAAGCTCCTTGGAAGTTGTACACCTTTTCCACACAAGCCACCTTTGGCTTCTCTCTCCACTCTCATTAGGGAGTCGAACCTGAAAAAATCCAGCCCACCTGCCAGAGTTGTGTCGCCTACGTTTATTCTATTATTAGACAGTCATGTGCCGAACCTGCCCTTGGGGTAGAGTACATCCGAGTAAGAGCGTAATGATTGAATAATGCAGGAGCGGCCATTCTTTAAGCCAGTGGCCGTTCCCCTGCCGGACACCTCAGATCAGATCACTGGGAACGCAGTGAACCAAAAAGGCTCTTGATAGACCAGATGTGCAGGAACAACCATTGGGTATACACTAAACCAAAAATGCTCTTGGCGGACCAGATCAGATGATGTTGGCCTTACAGGTGGGATGTAACTTCCCAACGTGGATGTCATTTCACCTCAGCCAGGTCAAAGTGGGGTTGGCCAAGTCAGTGCAAGATTGTAAAAGGTCGTGGCGAAAATCAACTAAAAGTGCCACATCCATGGCCTGAGCCTTAGGTGATTCATTAATGTCTTCATTTTTAATATCCTAAGTTAGGGCTCCTTGCTGTTGATTGTAATTTTATTAGCCCACAATTAGGCTTTGGAACACCATTTAGATTTGTGATTAGTTGCCTCTTTTTAATGGGATAGCCCATGTGCCCAATACTAAACAAAGTTTTTACCAATGTTCAATACCTTATGTAGAATTTCCCCAAAACACCCCAACACCAAACAACAAAAACACTCTCATTCTTACCTTTCTTAATTTAATGAACAACGAACCACCCAATACTACACAAAAACTTGGCAAATGTACAATGGCTTTTTAGAACCCCAACAACTCCAACACCCAACAATAACAAAGCCCCTCCCCTCCCATATGTCCATGATTTATAATCATTTTTATTCTTGATTATGTTCACAAAACCTCCCATTACTAAAACATTATAAGACCATGAGGTGGATGAGAATTATCCATGCCCTTTCAATTTTACACCCATCAATGAACATAAAAAGAAATATTTTGATCATTGTTTTTCAAAAAAAAAGTGAGCACATCAATTTCATACTAGACATTCAGTCATAGGCAATCAACTATGCAACAAAACAATTAAGGTTGTTTCCTCAAGGTCCTCCCCTGAACTAATTGGGCATTCATTCATAGGCCCATGTGTGGTGTTGGGCCTATCTAGCCTAGTGACAGGATTACAAGCATTGGCCTCATTTCTCTCGCCTCTCTACTTGCCCCCCTCTAGAACACAATAAGAAAATTATCCTCTTGGCATCATAGCTGTATGAACTTATCATCCAGATACCCTACCATGTGATCAAATTCAACGTTAGTTAACTGAAAATTGAGATGTTGGAAATTTTCACAAATTCAAGGGAAATTTTTTGAAAGCATAAGAATTCTCAAAACAACATTGTGTAATTTGCAAAAACATTCAGAGGGACAGATGCGAAAATGTAATTATTGTTGTATTCATTTGTTTTGAAGTCAGAAGGAAAGACACAAAAAATTTATAATGACATGAAACTTGAAAAAATTAAAACTAAAATTAAATTTAAAAAATTATATTTGTAACCACAACACAGCAGGGTGTTTTTTTTTCAATTTCATGATGTAGTTGAAGTGGTTATGACCATGCAGTTTTTTTTAAAATCAAAATTTGGAGAATTTTGACGATTTTTTCCATGAAAAATCCTTTGCACAGGTCAAAATCTTATTTTTCAGGTTGGAATTTCATGAAATTAGGCCCAAAACAAAACAATGTAACACAATTGACCTTTTTATCATAATATCATTATTTTCAAAAAAAAATTATAAGTCGTGATCTACAACATCTTTGTCTCGCTTGTCATGGTCATAAAAAAATTGCTTTTTGAACTATCCTTTGCACAAGTTATCAAAATATTAGGATTCAGCAACTCTCCAACCTAGAAAAGCCTAACTTAAGCTGTTAGAAGCTCTCCTGCCCTAAAATTAATGCTATTCAGCAGTTCACTATCTAATCTAACCACAAGCTAGAATAATGCTGCAATCACACCTAACGATAAGTCACTGTTTTCTCAATGTTAAGGGAGCAAGAAAAATTGTAGGATTCATACCAAACAAATTTAAGAAACTTCAGCCTTCATGGATGCCAATACATCTATCTATATATGAAAAAAATTATCGTGATGTGTCAACTCGAGAGAACCTTCATCATCTGTCCTAAAGTTAGGAGAATACGAGAATATCACTACTCATTATGTCATCTCGGATGATTATCGCCATGCTCTACTGACATTATCACAGGAGAGCCAACCTTCACGGATGGGAAAGAATCTCATGGTTACTGACTTTGTTATGCTGACCTTCTTTGTGTTTGTTTGTTGTGCTGCTCTTCTTCTTTCTCTTCCACTTCTGCAGAGCATTTTGATGGAGCTTTACAGTAGTAGAGTCAACAACAACAATCTGCAGCAGCAGTAAAGCAAGAGCTAGGAAGATTTTTTAAAACTATTTTGGTATTTAGATTAGGTTCTTAGATGGGCAAATTCATACCAGGCAAACCCCAATACATGTGTAAATTTTGGGTATTTGATACCCAATGTGTAACAAAAAAATTTAGTGCCATATATATCTTCCCTGCTAGACAGTGAAAAAAGTATGATCTGGCCAAGACAGGTCCAAACCAAGCCTTAACTCAACTTCCAGACCTCCATGATTGGATCTTTGATATCTAGCACTGGATTCCCTACCTACTTACGTAGGTTGTGGGATAGTGTGACAGTGTGAATCACATTATTTAGTTTGGGGGACTTCCATGGTTTCTTCCTTTTGGTGATGGGCATCTTTGATTGGTCCCCCCAAAAAAAAAAACAAAAAATCTTGCTTTGAAAGACGCCCAAAATTGAAGATCATGTAGTCTGACCATGTGGCTTAGTTCTGTAACTGAAAAGAATAGAATTATTATTTTTACCTCAACCACAATGTTGCAAATTGATCCAAAACAAAAATTTCTCATTGCTTTCTATTTTTCTCTTGCCTTTCTTTCTTGGGGAAGCCCTAAGGGAAGCTGTGATCTGAAAGTTCTCCAAAAAAGAGAAAAGAAGCAAACAAAGAAGAAAAGAGTAGAAAGGACAACTTTCAAACCCAAGCAAATTTTTTAAAGAAAGAAAGCAGGAACAACTATCAAAAAAAGCAAACAAAGAACCAAAAAAATAACCAAGAAAAGAAAGCAACAAATTGATAAATGTGGCTGATAAAAATTAGAAAATATACAAGAATCTATAGTGCCTCTGGTTCATGTATGTCTTCTTGGTTTGTTATCATGTGCCCCTTAAAAACAAAAAGACTCAATATGCTTGTAATGCTCACATCACAAAAAGAAAGTACCCAAAAAAAACTCCAGTGCTTTTCGTTCAGCAAGCTCTACTTGACTTGTTCATAACGTGTGCCACATGTTGGCCATGGGAAAAATTTTAATTTCAAAATTGAGAACAGCAGTTTTGGGTGTCTGAGCGGTTTGCCTTTGTTGATTCCATGTAGTTACTAGAGGGGGAGGACAATTTGAAGCAAAAAGACTGTTTGAAGCAAAAGAGGACTTGGATGAGAAGAAGAATTGCATGTGCAGTTTGTGACGCACTAACGAGGTTACTTGCTATTCAAGTACAGGTCAAAATAACTCGTGATGTGCATTGTGGCCATGGTGAACTGCGATAGTGTTTGTAGAGGGAACCAGTCACCCAGGCAGCTGTGATGCACGTGCTAAATAGTCCTGACCAGTCATTTCTTTTTCATTTTTCAAGTGCCGCGGTACTGGCGAGTATCCCCACACAGATTCAGTCCACTGGCGATACTTTTCTCCAGGATCATTAAAATTGTAGCCAGTATGCATAGTTGTGATGACTCGCTCCTTCAAAACTCTGGCGAATTGATTTTAAGAAAAAAAAGGGATTTTCGCCAGAAAATTTGGGCAGGTCGTTGGTCAGGCAACTGGGCAGTGACGAGAAAAGGGCCCATTGCTGATTTAACTCTGTCCCATGTCAAACTCTACCGACACGGAAGTACAATTCAACGTTTTCTCAAAATTTTCCAGGAATGTTAAGCACATTCAATTTCATTGATTTATGCTAAATCTGACCATGGGTAGGACGTCTTTTTGGAGGCGTGATTTTGGGTTTTCCTCCCTTCCCCTATGATTTTAATCTATTTTTTTCGTCAAAGGACTTCGTTAGCATGTAAATAACTATAGATTCTTTCCTGACATTGAGTGGCCCAAAGTGTTATGGGCCCTGAATCTTTGGTAGTAGGAAGTAGGTAAATGCTTAGGTTCTTGGATTGATAATTGCCTTGAAAACATTGTTTTGAGTTTCTATTAAATCAAGAAGGCTCTATTGCATAGTGGGCAACTTGAAGGGTATTATTATTTTTAAAAATTTATTCATGAAAGGGTCGTCCATGTACCACATTGTTCACTTTTGAGTGGTCTACTAAATCATGTTAACTTCAAGCACATAGATGGGTAACTTGAAATGTAAACATTCAAGCTTCATGGCTTCAATATTGGGTTAACATAGAATTAACTTAGGTCTTGACTTTTCATTGCATGTTGGCTTGTGCCATTGGCTATAGGGAACTTTTTTTGTTTAGCATGTGTTATTCCCTATTTTTTTCTTATATTTATACCTCACTCTATCATCCATGATCATGGGTATTTATTGTTTTATTAATTAATGACAACTAGGAAAGTGATAGCCATAAAGGTGAGATTATAAAAATATATTTGAAATATTATCTCAATATTTTATTATTCATAGCATATAAAAATAATTTTTTTCTTCATAAAGTATTTTTTAAAATAACCTCCCCAAGGTCATCTACCCTTCATTTAGCATAATAAGGCCATTGAAAGTTGTCTTACTTGCACAATTTTTGTAGCTTTTAATCCAAGCATATCATCTTTCGGTTTGTATTCATTTACATTTGGAGTTTGCATCCAACTTTGAATTTGATGAATTGTAGTCAATTTCTTTTGACAAAATTTTAAAAATAGTGGCTATGTGTTTCAATCAATGGTGAATGCATTGATTTTGCATAGTTATAAGATTTCTTGCATTTATGAATTGTTGTTGGGTGAAGAGTTCAACGATTAGGTTAAAGCATAGTCAACAACTTGGTATTCACATTTTATTATGACACAATATGATGACAAAAGATGGATCAAACATTTTTGAGTCAATATGTCTTTTTTGAAACAATTGATTGACTAATTGAAACACAAAATAGAAAATAAAGAAATGAAATATAGATGCACAATGCTTGTGATCATGAGTTGTAATTTTTTCGTTGTAAAAGTTAACACATGAATATGAATATTTGCAATGTATTGAGTTTTTGCCATTGGAAAATTGATGATTCATTTAATGTTATCAAAATTTGGTCATGTTGTGAATGAAGTTTTCAAGGGTTTGATTGTCCATGGCTTGAAGGTGAAAGTTTGTTTCACATCATGGAAGGATTGAAGAGATTGTGGGGCATGTCATGTATTCAAATGATCATTGACATGGATCAAAAGTTGTAAGAGAATACTACTCCATCAAATCAAAGATTTATAGCTTCCAACTACAAGCTACTATTGATCATATGAATTGATTTTTTGACATTTTAGTGGGGTTACCATGATTTATGAATAATGTGAAAGTATTGCATTTATCTTTGATTTTCTAGAAACATAAATGGGAAAATATTTTTAGTGAATGCAATCCCCATGAAGGCATCAAGCCTTATGTGATAAGGGACAAGGGCTATTTGTTGTTTCTATGGCTAATCATACCTAACAACCAAACAAGAATTTGACATTATATTTTGGAAGTTTTGTACAAGAAGTAATTGTTGTGTCAAAGTTGTAATGGAGAATAACTTTGAATATCTTTAAAACGATATTCCAAGAGCTAAGAAGATCCAACTTACATTTTTTTTTCCTTCCTAAATGCATGGTCATTTGGATTGCATGCTACACAACATAATATTGAATGGGAATGATGTTGATTTCTTGATGAATTGATGTTTCAATTAGATGCAAAATTTGTGCCAATAGCAATTAGACATTGTGACATGAAAAGGATGGATGAACAAGGGATTCAAGGTGGTCACACAAATGACAAATAGCGTATCTTCCACTTGTGGCAAGAGTCTCAAGGGTCAACCAAGGAATTGTACTAGAATAGGTGTTTAGGGAATCAAATATCACAAAATCATAGAAGTGAAAAAATGTTTGGAGCTTCATTTCCTTTCATCCTAATTGAATAATTGACTTAGTGTGTACATCAAAACTACATCAAAATTGACCTAGTGCATCAAAGCTAAAGGATTCATGGTAATGTGATTTGAATTTGAACTTAAATGAAATCAAACTTTGGCATGTGTTTCAATTGAAATTAGTTAATTAGTTTTGAATTGTTTAAAAAGTTCATAATTTCATGTAGTTGCTACTTCTTACAATCTCTATGATGTATCATGATTTGCTTCATGTTCATTTTACAACATTTTCTTGCTTTTCATCCCGCAACAAATTGCTCTTTGAATCTTTTGAAGATCCGAGTAAGTCAACTTGTGGAAGCAACAATGCATGGTCTTTGATGAATGCATGACACATCACAATATAGTTGGGTTTGATGCACATTCACCAAACTTTTGTTCATAAATAGTGAGCTTTCCTATCTTTTGATTTTAGGTAGTGCAACTATTCTTTGAAGTTGTGATAGATTGAACCTTGGTGCAATGTTGTTGAATGTCAAGTTGAATGACATTGCTATTGTCCATCATAGGAGATTTTGTTAGTAATGGTTCTCACCCCAAGTGCCCTACTCATGGCTAGGAAAAACAACACCCACATTGGTACCAGTTACCATGATGAAGATGATGGATGAAGAACATCTTCAATCCAATCCCACTGTTTAAAAGTAGGGATGTGTGGTCCACCATTTCAAAGTGGGGGAATGCGGGTCTGCTGGAGACCCACCAAAAATATAAAATAATGTCTAATGGAGACCACAAGACACTATCCAACCACCCATCAAGCATTGTCCAACATTGTTTTTGGGCTTAACAATGTCGCCTTGCGAAGAATTGTGTGGTTTTGTTATAGATCTAATTTTTTTATTGTAGGATGTGAATGATTTACATGGCCCCTTCTAGGCCTATAAATATTTCACAATGAGTTCATGATGGACTATGGTTAAATAATTGATATTCAATGAATCATTAGGTTGCATTTGTAATCCAATGATTTTGAGAATAAGGTAAAAACATACATTCATAATGATATGAATTAGGATTATCACAAAATAGTAACTTAATCAAAGCCAAGGAAAAGTTCACCTAGTTGTAATTTGTTGTGATAAATCAAATTAACTCATTTTTTTCAATGAATGTCAACTCCACTTCACCAATCCAAAACCATCAAGAATAGGTTTGTTGGAAAGTTAAGGATTAAGCACTCATGTTCATCAAGTTTCAACCTATGCACCATAGTGATGATTGGAACATCCAACCCCCAAGTTACTAAATCTAAATTGGCTTCACAATAGACCCCCTCTACTTCCAACAATTATATCTCTCCAACAAAAGAATCCAATGAAACTAAAATCTTGTGTGAAGATGTTTGATGCAATAATCTAACATTATCTCAATTTCCACATGAATCCATTGTTGCAATAAGAAGATCTTGAATTTAGAACAAAATACCAAAGACTACATCTAAGTTGGATTCACAACAAAACCCTTCTACTTCCAACATATATATCTCTTTCCAACAGAAAGTTTAATTAGGCTAAAATTTTGTTGAAAACCCATTGGGTATTAATTTAACATTGTCTCAATTTTTAAACTAATCCATTGTTGTAATAAGGAAATCTTGAATTTAAACCAAAAAGTCCCGAGACTACTTTCAAGGAAGAGAAAATTAGTTCTGCCATAAAATTTTATCTTCTTCTTTAATCTAACACCTCATTTTTGCAAAAATCCACTCCAAATTATAACTCCTTCTCTTTCAACACAAGCAAGATTAAACAAATACAAGTTCAAATTGATGTGTGGTAAAAAGAGAATTGGCCTCCTTCAAGACCTTTTTCCAATAGTTTATTTTCCTTTTGCCGATGAAAGATTCTGGAAATCCATCCTTCCAATCAATGGTTTCCTTTCCTTTCATGAAACAATGATACTTAAGGATGATTTCATTCTCCAATGATGGTTAGGATGATAATCCTTGTACCCAATGAAAATATTTAAAAAGTTTCCATCCTCCACTCAAGATAGGATAATAGTCTTCATGACCAATGAATTTGAGGAATCCATCCTTTTCCTTACCTTGCTTATCTTGATGGGCCTTGAACTTAATCATTACCAATTCCATTTTCTTGGCCCCAACATTCTAATTTTTCATCCTAATCATTTTAAAGTAATTAACATGTAAGATAGTCTACCGGTTGTAAGAAGTAACATCTTTTGGTTTTTCTTTAATTAAATCAACTCAACAACATTAATGACCTTCCTTTTAACCCATGTACTATTCCCCCATCTAGTACATATTACTATTATCTCCCATGTACTACTTATTTAGGTAGTACATGGTCAAGTAAAGATATGAATTTCCTACCACAAGATTTCCATCACACCCAATCTACTATTCAATCTAGGTTTTTCATCAATTTCATCAAAATTAGGCATTTTGTTTGATTACCATTGTTGTGGCCGTCAATTGAACATGCTAATCCTAATCACAATTATATTTAAAATAACAATATTTCATGGAATAATTAGTTTGTTAACATGGTGAGCAATTTCAAAGGGCGGGCACCTCGACCTATGCCACTAAATGATGAAAGGCATGAATCGCCTCCTAATTTGAATCTAACATTACAAGTTAAACATGAAGAACCAATCAAAAGAAAAATGCACCATTGACTAGAGTTTGAACCCATCATTAGACCATGGCATTAAAGGTTGGGTGCCAATGCACGCTCCCTTGTTTTGGTGTTAGAAGTCAAACTTGTTATAGATGGTGAGCCAAAGATTTTGTATGAAGGCATTTACCAAGGGGATGAAACCATTGTTTTAATGTGGTCCATAGAATCTGGATTAGGCCACTATCAATGGTAGCATGGTCCATTGTTCCAAATTCCAGTTGATTGTAAAGTAGAACTATTCACACGCAATATTTGTCATATCATGAGGTTTTTACAAATAAAATGAATATTTGCTAGGCTATGATCTAAAGACATGATGGTCCCTTATAAGAATTTGTAGTAACATGCGAAAACGTTCATGTTACCTATGTATTTGCATAAACATTCTATCCAATTATAATTTCATGTTGTACTCGGGGATTACTAAATAAACCTTTTCATGAGTTCCCTTCAAGGCTTTTGCCATCTTGATGATGGCTCATAAAACTAACTTGACCATTAATTTTCTCATTTTACCTATCATGCACATAACATGCCTATGTCTTGACTTTTATGCTTCAACTAAAGCACAAGTTTGAACCAATACAACTTTGCTTCAAAGTGCTAACATTAACGGTTAATACCCATGAACATACACAATACTATAATGTTCAACCTTCAAGGTGAATGACCCATGTAGTAACTAAATTCAATTTCATTGATCCAAGGCTTAACTACATTTGAGTGATGCAAACGTGTGTGAATGAACCTATTAGCTTGAAAATGCAAAATGATGGAACACCCTACACCCTATATTACAATTAATGTTATCCAACTCTAAAATTACATAATTATCAAAAGTTGAATTAATAAACTTTGACCAACTGGAAAATTTATATGGGTTAAAACTTCTTAAATGCAATCCTTACCTATCCCAAATTATTAATAATTGAGAAAACAATGAGGCTTTGGAGAACGATGGTGGCGAACAAGGGCTCACACATGACTTATTTAAATATTAAAAAAATCATACTTTTCTTAGTGCTTAAACATATGCCACTAGTATGTACCATGTTCTATGCTTGGGAGGTTTAGAATTTGAATCCACTAATCCACCCGAATGCAATAAGCAAATCAAGTAGACATAAAAGTTGGAGAAAATTGATTAGATCTTTTGTTAAATAAAAGAACATGTAGAACCGTGTTATGTGGCTTTATGTAAAACTATGCAAGGTCAAAAAATAAAACATGTGCTAGAAGGCAAGAAACATTAGATAAAGCTTTATGGGGAGCATTTAATGTCTCGTGTGAAAACCCACTATGGAATAAACATGGTCCCATAATCAATTTACTCCATTTAAAAATATCCCCACTAATAAATCTATGTCATATTTAATATCCTATTTAATTTTAGGGTAGGGCTTATGGTTGAACATTGCTTCTTAGAACTAGGAACCTTGTTTCTTGTTCCTTGCAACACACCATAGCCACTTCAAGGAAGTAAGCTTTTCTTTGTTTTTTTTTCTTTTGTTTTTCACAAAAAACTTCATGTTATTGTTTATTTGTCTTCACCTTGCAATGGTAGAAGTAGGTGGGGCAACAAATCCTTGTGTTTTGTTCTATTCATGTAGCAACAAATGTAAAAAACATGCCGTAACCCCCCATGTTGTCATTTGTTTCCAAGCAAAGCAAGGGAAGGCCATCACAACCCCCTTCTCCATCCTTTTCTTGCAAGTACCGAATCAACCAATATTCTGGGGAAGGCAACACACGTTCCCCTTCATCATTGTTGTTTTGCAACAATCTCCTTCCGGAGCCCCCTTTTCCTTCAACTTGTAGCACCATATACAAGTTGTTAATAAGTCCCCTTGTGTTTTTTTTTTCATGTAGCAACAAATGTCAAGGAAGGCAACATGTTTCCCAAATTATTTTTCTTCCTATAGGTACACTTGAGTTGGGGAATTGATGGATTGGTTTTGGTGTTTTGATTTGAATGCAGCAAAATGGATGGGGTCATTCAAACTAGGCTAAGGAGAGAAAGTTGACTATTTTAATAGAAATAAATAAGGAAAGAAGGAATTCCAAAAGTCAAAAGAGATAATGACTTGCACTACTATGCTTTGAAACTTTGGACCCACACATCCCTACTTTAAAATAGTGGGACTGCACTGAAAATATTTTTCATTCATCATCTTCATTGTGGTAATTGGTATAATGTGGGTGTGGTTTCACCTGAACCCTTAACTTGTTTGTTAGAGTAGTCCTTCACGTATTGCACGAGCCATTAGCGATCCTTCTATTTGTCAGGAAGTTCAAATTCCGACACTCCTGAAGCCTCAAGGTGTTGCAACACCTATGAATCCCTGCAATTGGGTCATGACTTCAATTCTTTTTGGAACTGCATCCATATCCAGCACTTTGGGCATTCAATGTGGGCAACATATATTTCAGGAAAAAGCTGCATTGTAGTCAGTACCTAGATCTTTGCAGCTACACCAGATAGAAAATAGGAATACCTCACTGCTCAGATACCAATGACGATCACATCCAAAGCGAGACGCTAAATACCCAACATCGACCGCTCTCGGGCACCCTTTCTGGGCCTGACAGTGCAGCCCTGTGGAGAACCGTGTGGTTCTGCGGCATTGTTTCACTTTTTGACTATTTAAGTTATTGAAATATAAAAGAAAGCAGGCTTTTCTCAGCGGCTGAATATATGCCAGTGGTCTTATCATGTTTTACACCAATTTTAATTTTAAAAGGACAATTGTTAAGTTCTTTTGCAAAATAAAAAAACATGTAGAACCATGTGGGACCGAAGACAAGTGCAAGAAGACCCAGAAAAAAAAAAAAAAGGACCTGATA
>Ga0209611_10004705_pt1 | contig 23247 bp, 14 predicted proteins | sample S1TSphgellanicum_3_FD_187693 | JGI IMG/M metagenome (GOLD analysis project Ga0209611, IMG submission 187693) | Host-associated microbial communities from peat moss isolated from Minnesota, USA - S1T2_Fc - Sphagnum magellanicum MG (SPAdes) (version 2) | ecosystem: Host-associated > Plants > Peat... | reverse complement strand
TGAAAAAAAAAAAAACATTGTGCCTATCCTCCATAGCCATTTTCTCACACACCATGTTTCTCAAATTATTATTATTTCTAATCACATTTGGATGGTCTTTCTCACCATGGAAACATCTCAAGAGCCATGTTTTCAAGCTGCAAAAAAAACTTTTAATGCCAAAGTTTGAGCTTTGTGTGGGTTTATGTAGGGTTGGGTTGGGAACACAAAGAAGTTGATGGGAACACTGAGAACTTGATGGAAACAAAAGGATTTTGATGGGTTATTGATGAGAACAAGAAAAAATTGATAAGAATTGTTTGAGAACTTGATGAGAACAAAAGGTTTTTGATGGGTTATTAGTGGGAACAAAAGGAATTTGACAGGAACAGTTTGGGAACAATGGGAACTTAATGGGAATTTAACCCCCTGCCCCTTCAAAAAATAAGAAACATCCCTTGGCGGCATGTTGGCGCCACCCAATCGGTTCTCCTTGCATGCTTTATCCTAAGGTTCGTTTTAGAGACAAGCTACTACGATAGGTGCTACTTATGTATGGAATTGTTTTTAACAATTTGCCAAGGGCAGGGAGAGAAAATTAGATGGACTAGCTAAAAAGGTGGGCAGACTGTGTGTGCATGTGCACATTTTATCTGCCTGCCTCCATTTCAGCTAGCGGATTTCAAGGAGCAGGCAGGCAGGCAGAACCCATGGTCGTCACAATCATGTGCGTGCCCCATCTGTAGTCAGGGTTATCTGGGGACGCCAGAGGGTTGAATGCGGGGAAGTGGGTGCCGTGTTGGACAGGTATCGACGTTAAAACACACTGTAACAAGCCCAGCGGTCTACAAAGCTGCGACTTCTACAAATGATTTTTGCGGGAAAAGACCCCCAAATACGGCACATTTCGAGGGGAAAAAAAGGTTGAAATCGCCACATTTAGATTATAGGCTCTTGCACATCGCTAAAATATAGCGGGTTTCAGAAATTTTCTGCTTTTCCCTGTATCACGTAGCCAAATCTGGCTAATTCCTCTTTTAGAATATCACCATTCCAGCTATCTCACAATTTGAAAAGAAATAGAAACCAGACTTGTCCTGTAATGGGGGGTTTTTTTTTTGGCTCCCATACCTGGCAAGTATTGGTAATGGGTACCTTTTTAAATAAAAACTTTCATACCAGTCTGGTACCAGTATTAGGACGAATGCCAACTTTTGCCTGATATTGGACCCCTTATAAGGCAGGTATGTACCTGGTATTACCTCAGGTCCCATCCATTCTGGTACTGGTATTGCCTCAGGTTATATGATACATTCGACTTGTATGTTCTTCAATACCTAGTACTCATACCAGTACCATATACCCAAGTTGCACCTTATATGCTAACGCAAAGCTGGTCACTATAGAGAGAGGGGGAAGGTAATAAACAGGTGCCACCAATTAAAGGCTGTACCTGGCTGAGGCCAGACTGAATTAGCGCTCAGGAATGCCCCACCATGGATGGATGATGCCTGGACAGGATGAAAATGCTTTATTTCATTGAGTCCTTGTTCCCAGCTGACCCCCCATAGCTGAGGGTTCCAAAAGTGTGCACGGGTTTGTGAAATTGAGTTTCATCCAACTGGAGGGCCTCAACGGTTCGTGGGTGCTGGGTCACACCAGTCCTGGAGGCTAAACTGTACTACAACTTAAATGCTAAAGAGGAAAAGTTTTTCTCAAACTCTATTTCACCTCTAAAAATAAACAATTTAAACTGTTAATGATCAACTAATAAAATATAATATAATTAGGTTTTAAATTGACTATCCAACAAAATAAATTACTAATTAATTGGTCATTTCTAAATATTAACTATAAATTATTTAATTTCTAACTTATTTAATATTTATTAAATTATGTGATAAGTATTCGTAATATATATGTATAATTTTTTTTATTAATTTATTAATTTAATATTCAATCAGTTTTAATTAATCATTAATAATAACTAGACAATTTAATTGTGAAGAATTTTTATTTATTATTCTTTGGCTGACTAAATATTTACTATTTAATAGTCATTAGGTATTAACCACAACTCTTGATTAAATAACTATCAAATTATTGAAAATTTTCAAAACTCATTAGATATTTCAGAATTATTAAATAAGGAATAATCAGATAATTAATTATTTAAATAGTAAGTCAAAAATTTCACTTTGTCTAACTAATTATTTAGAAGAATTAGTTATTTCATAAAAATTAAATATTAAATATTAGTTAATAATTAAAAAATTTATTAACAAATCATTCGTTGATAAATATTAAATAATTATTTATTTTAAAAATTTAAAAATAAAAATTAGATAATTTTAAATTAATTAATGATTATTGTTAATTAATCAATTAATTAGTATTTATAATTCATGAATAATGACTAATTATTATATCAACTTATGATTAAATTAAACATTCTTTACAAGGTTGACTTGTTGTGTAATATAGTTGATAAATAGTCAAACCAAAGTTGCAACAAAGACATTAGTCCCTTGAACTACTTTTCATCCATCCAACTAGCATTTATCATCCATTTTCAAATTTTGTGATTCACCAAAGTAGTTGAACACAAGACTTATAAATCAACACACCATCTCAAAACGCATGACTATAGGCCATGTTATCTTAGTCAACATCTTGATTATAATGCAACTATATAGACTATTTAATTGAAATTTAATTTCAATTGTTCACCAAAAGAGTAAACTGTTCAATTTACTTGGTAACCCCAAACAATTTTTTAATTTTTAAACATATGCAATCGAAAATGTAATTGAAAGTGAGCTAGTTGATAAAATGGGGGTTTTTTACTAACTGGTAGAAGACATGTTTTGGCTAAAGCCACTCCTTTTACACCATTTCTTGACCTTGAATAAAATGATATTAAGTTAGGTTTTTATAATAAAATAAGTATTGCATAAGTAAATGATTCAAAGAAACATGCATAGCTACAAAGATGGGATGCCGGAATATCATATTAGTTTGATAAAGGCCCAAAAAATAAAACGCATAGCTTTTTCTAACATTCTTTTATTGTTATTATTTTTAAAAAAATTTCAACTTAATCTTGAAAAAGTAAAATATTTGGAGGTCATCCAACCCCTAACTTGAAAGTTGAAATAATTGATCAATGTCATGTATTGATGGTGACCAGTTTATTTTTTCAAAGTTGTGCCCCTTTGAAATTACAAAATCTCTTTTATGAAAATCACTTTGTTCATTTTTATTTGGTGTAGAATAAAGACACCCTATTTTTTGAGTGTTTCGAAAGCTTTAATGACCCGTTAAACTCAAGCTATGACAATAACATGAACTTGTACAAAAATAGCTTAAGCTCCAAGGAAAAAAAAACCTATGACACACTATGTTAAGTGCTTCAAAGGCTCTCATCCAATGGAACTTAGGTTAGGGTGATAACTTGATTTCATAAGTGTAATAGCCTTAATATTTTGGGGTAAGAACATGTGAAGAACCATCATATGGTACTTTAATTTGCATAAATCATTCTTCCACCATCTTACCATTTCTCTACTATTACATCATCACAATTTTTCTGCCTGCCTCATGGATGTTTTTAGCTCATTTGGTTGGATCTTCACATAGAAACTTTTATTTTTAAACCTTGTCAAAGTTTCAGTTATATATATGATGGGCCTATCAAAATGACTCATGACCCAAAGAAAAAAGAAATTTGAAAGCACACATCTAATTGGTAGATTAGTGGTCCAATGTCTCAACCTAATCTTTTTCAAGTTTATGTTTTTTACCATCAATGGTGAGCAAAGAAGAATGTAACAATAAATGGCAACCAATCTTTAGGACTTGTTAAAAAAAATAGCTTCTACAGCTTTCGTTAACTTTGACAATTTGCAATTGGGAATATAAATGTGGCAAACTCAAAATTTGTTTCCTTTCTAACAACTTTTTTTTCAAAAATAAGAATCTTGTGAGAAAATATTCCTTTTTTTCAAAAACATTTTCTGAGCACTACGAAATTTCACACAAAAGAAAACCTAGCCTCAAAATTTTATTAAAAAGTCCCAAGTACCATTTGAATGGGGACAAGTCTTTTTACTATTGGAAATTTTTTGTCAAGAAACGAAATTAAAAGTTAAACAATGACATTGAAATGATTTTTGAAGTTTTCAACTGCAAAATTTGAAGGGAATAATTAGTAAATGATAGGCGTGTAGCCAAAAATGTAAAGGGATGATTAAATTTTCATACTTCATACCTGGTCTATAGCCAGATTTGGCTAAATTTCCTCAGGATAATTGTCATTTTTTCTACATCTTCCTATGGATGGATGATAGCCACTTTGGCTACAAGCAAAATTGGTGGGAACACGATACCGCTCCAAACAATGGGTGAATAAAGGACCATCAAACTCCCCTTGTCTTTGGGCCTTCGTTCCTTCAAATTCCTCTTCTTGCATCACTAGCTGTTCAATGAATTTAGAAAGTGAGCAAGTATCTGCATCACTACAAGCTCTCTATCCTCATTATAAAAAAATAAAAGCACCATCATAATTTTGAGAAAAACAAGATTTTTTTTTTAAAAAAATTAGTAATTAAACAAGATTTTCAAACAAACTCAATCTCCCACTTTATTAAAGTGAACTTAGGATCCTAGTTGGAAGGTTCTAAGTTCAAGTTCACATAATTAATTCAAAAACTTATTCTTTCACCGACCTCCTTTCTCCACAACTTCTACTTGTCCAAAAGGAAGTTTACATAATAAAAAAATTCATAAAATAACTCCAAGTTTCATCTTGTATCTCCTTCTTATCCCTAGTCTTATACCTAGTAAATGGTTATTCATAAAGTAAGAGAAACTAGGAACCAAAACTTGAAATAAGGGGTTAGATTTAAAAGTTGATGGGTAACAAAACATGGGATAAACTTAAGTTAAAACTCATATTAATTAAATTTAAATTTGAATTAAATCTTGACTAAATTAACTATGGTTGAATTAGCTTTAGTTCAATTAATTAGGGCTAAACTAATCATAAAATTAAACTATTTATAACTCAATTAATTTTTTTAAAACTAACCATGTTTAAATTATTTTAAATTTATTTAACAATAGTATAACCATGGCTTAACTAATTTAACTAAATTAAGCATGACTAAATTAATTATGATTAAATTAACTTTAGTTAATTTAAACATGGTTCAAATTGATTTTGACTAAATAACCATGACTAAACTAACCATCATGGTTAAATTCATTTTGTTAATTTAATCACAACTAAATTAACTTTGCCTAATGATTGGTTGCAAATGACAATTTCTAGTAGTGATTGAAAGATGGTGTGGTATCAAATTGCATTTGGAATATGTTTGATGAAAATTTAAGCTAATGAATGAAGGGCTACACATCATGAAGATGGGCATAAAGTGTTAAAACTTTCATTGGTTGGTGATCATGTGAAGCATGAGGGTTTAGTTGAACTTATCTATAATGTCAATGTTTTCTTTGTATTATATTGTATTTATTGTTTGTTGCATGTGATTTTCATTGTTTGTCCTTTTTCAAGGAGTTTGTAATGATGTATGTTAGTGCTACTTTATGTATTTGTTGGTTTATATTTCATGAAGTAAATTTTCAGCCTTTGGGTGTGTGTTGTTTGTTAAATGCAATTTAATGTGAAGGTTACCAAGGTGCAACAAAGGGGATTTAAGCAAAACAAGTTCAAGATTTATTAGGGTTGAAGTTTTGGAAACCTAAGCACATTTCTTTTGAAGTTTCAACAATTTAAGGTTTTTCTTTGTGTAGGAGGATGATGGCAAAACCTTATGTTTAGGTTTGAAGTTCTCGAAAATTCCTTTAGTGTGTATTGAAGATTAGGTTGGACATAAGAAACTAGTTAGATGTTTCAAAATAGAGGCACATTTGGAAATGATGGATGTCTTTAGGGAGTTTGAAAGTTAACTTAAATTTGCTTCACAACCTTAATATTTCTTTATTTAAGAATACTCTGATTTTTGTTTTTTGTGATTTGGTAATGAATGGGAAATAAGATTTATTATTTTGGGAACTTCAAGAGTTGCATAGCTTGAATGTGGGGAACTTGAAAATTTCCAAGAGAGAATTTTATATTGCAAAACTTTATGTGAAAGTTTTTTTTTCACTTGTTTGAACTTCCTTGGAAAATCGAAGATTGGGGTTTTACAATTTTTTTACCAAAATGCTTGGCAAGAACAATTAAGATTTAGTGGGATTTATGGGAGCATATGCAAATGGGAAAAGTATGATGTTTTATTTTTGGTGGAATATAATAAGGGAACCTTCTTTTATGAAACCAAAATTGAATGTGGAAAGGATTGTTTTGTTGTGAAACAATTATGATAGACCATGATAGCTTGTGAGAGAAGGTCAGAATTTCCTAATGCAAAATGTATGTTAGACTTGAGTTATATAGAATAGTGTAACCAAAAGAAGGGTGTAGAAAGAAAAATCTCTTGTGTAGGAGTAACTCATAGTAGAAACACAACTCTTGAAAATCTAAACACCATCAATTCCAACAAATTACATTACCAAGGCTACAGACTTGGTGCTACCAGAAATTCGATTGGTGTTATTGAACTGTTGGAACAAAGTTCAATGTTCTATGTGTCAATTGCCAACTAGTACACACATGGTGATTTGCTCCTTAACTTGTCATAATGGCAACAAACAATTTGAACCACATACAAAACCATACATTCAAAAGTCTAAAATTTATTGAGGTATAGTTTCAAGTCAGAACCCTCAATATTTATGATTAAAAACATACGGGATAATTATAAGATTTGTTGTTCGTGTTGATACAATAAGCTCCAACCCAGTGGCTACAGAGTGGGCAATTCCTCCAGATATGAATGATGGACAAAATTTCCTCCTTGCTTCATGTTCTTGGGACAAAGGATGTCTGGCTGCATCGCAGTTTTGGTATCCCTTCTCTTGCCTTCTTTTCCACTCCAAAGGTAAAAGCACCTGAGGACCAAGAGCTTAGTCTTAATTTCAAAGCCACTTCCAGACCCAGAACTTTTTGTGGTTCCAAAAGCTTGACTACTGAAACTTTGCCAGCCATTTTTTCTCTTGAAAAACACCTATCTCATAAATTTCCGGAAATTCCCTGGTTCCCCAGACAGTTTCTGTCCAGGAGTTGTTTTTTGCACATGCCATACAATTTGGCAGTCCCGCTGGGAGAATGTCATATCTATGGCGGGGAAATAGTCTCCTGTACAATTAGTAGGCAACCCTACTCACAATGTTCACATACCTGCTCTTGTCAAATGACAGGCTTAACATTCATGGTCCCTTGTATGATCAAAGTTGCTGGCAGATGCATTTCTGAGGCAGACACTGTGATGTGTGTTCACAGTATGCAGGAAGGAAGGAATTTGGGTTTAGGGCATAAACAAAAACCACCATGGGTTTTTGTAAAAGAAATCAGGTCTTCTGACACTAACAGTGACAAAAACCTGTATAGGTAATATGGAAAGAGATCAGGCTTGGCAAACACCCTACCTAAACCATGAAGAATGCAGAAGATTTTCACAAGTGCACTTGACTCAGCACCTGTAGACAAACAAAGATCCCCACCACAATACCATATTTGAAACACCCTGAGTGCAGTTGTTGCCTCACACCTTGTCCAAACAAAGATAGGCATCACAATACCAGACAGTGCAATGAGTAGGCAATCTATAGTACCTCCTTCAAAGAAAGTGCAATGCAACTCTTGCAAATTGATAGAAAAAGTTCACCGTGTTAATCACACATTTTGTATTAGTGGCTGAGCCACATTTAAAATGTACTTGACAATCCAGAATTTTTTGGGTGGGCTTGTTGACAGATATGACACATACTAAAGAGTATCCTAAGGTTGAACTTGGTGGAAACAGCTACATATATAAGAGGTAAATTGCCATTAATCACACCAATTCAACTTCCTAAATTGCAAAGTGGGGCATGTTTCAGATATGTTTTGTGCCAGATTTCATATGAGGCAAAAGTCATATTCTGAGAATGATTGTGAACCTATCATCAGCAAGGGTGCCTTCATTTGAGTTGGATAGATCATATATTACAGAGATCACAACTTGCAATTGTTAGCTGATCTTCACAGCTCAGCATCAATACCTCTGTGGCCAATACACTAAAAAGTCCTGCCTAACTTCAGATGCCAAACTGAGAAAGGGAGAGTAGTATTTTATGTTACACCAGGAGGCTGCTTGAGTTTAGTTGCCTTCCCCAGTATTCCACAAACTGTCTGTTTGTTGGTGGCTTCCTGGAACTGTAGTCAAGCGCTTTGCAATCACAATTAAGAAATTTAGGTTGAAAATGAACAGGCTGTCTCTCATCTTGAGAATCTCTCAGTCCCTGTCTCTCACAAGGAGAATGACCTCCAGTGCAGAGGTTACTCTCTCCAAGTACCAGCTTCCAGTCATTGTCATTAAGGCATGCAAATACATGTACAAAATGCCGATGGCCAGTTTACATGGTGCTTAAGGTTCATGGAAACACAATGTCTGAAATGTCCCCACAAGAGTTTCAATCAGAACAAAATGTAAACTCAATACCGCCAAATTTTGCTTTCATCAAGTTTTCCTCATCCAATGATCACTATGAGAGCCACTTTTTCTGTACTGACATGGTAAGAACAGCCAAACCCTAATTTACAATGTTGCATCCCAGCATGAGAGGAATTATATACCTTGGAATTTTTTGATGCAACCAGCTGTAAGAGCTTGTGTTCAGAGCAGCAAAAGAGCTGAAACTGCAAAGGGACCCAGGCACTGCAATATAACAGAATTCCTCGAAAAATGACATGGGGAAAGGGTATTGCATCACCTCCAGAGAGCCAAAATTCTCGAGCAAGAGAAGAAAATTGTGACGAAACCTCTCCTAGAAGCAGAAAATATGCTTCAGGTGGGATGGTTCTCCTTTCTTCATTCTTCAGGCAGTCCATGACATATGAGTGCGACCAGTTTGGTGATTTGGAGAAACCCATCCGAATTCATTACAGCCCGAAAGCCAGTCAGGCGAGAACTTCCTGATTCCACTTGCTATCTCCATGTTAGCCGCAAACAACAATCGCCAAAATGTGGAGTTTCGCCCTGCACTCAAAGAAACGGACTGTGGCACCTCACGAACACTTCGTCGATCACCGTCCATCTTTCACAGAAAGAAGTCGGTAGAAAGTACTTACAAAATCGTGTTGTGATAACATTCGCGAGAAAGAGTCAGCATCGTAGGCCTCAGATAGAGTTACCAAGGGCTCGGGAAGTGACCGCTAGCTTGAAGGCCAGAACGTAGAACACTCAATCCCTCACTCTTTCCGACCATCGACTGCAATTGCTGATCCCTTAGAGTCGTTGGTTTCGCGAGGTGTATTAGACGAGATCGATCGAATCCCGGAATTCAGGCCCAATAAGCACATCTTAGAGGACTAGGAAAGATGCGCACATTACCAGGAAGTTGTGTTGGGACCGGAGAAAGAAAGATGCGCACATGACGAGGGAGTGCGGATGGACCGCAAATTGATGCTCGACGACGGTGGTGTATGAGATTGAACCGCCCATAGTCCAGACGAAACACGGCAGGTCTTCCTCATCACCGCAACCCCCGCGTACCTTCACGACCTAGTCTGTCTTGGGCGAGTTCGAGGAAGCGGCTATTTACTGACTGAAAGTCGCTCTCCGAGCAGTGCTTATTATTGGGTGTTCGCTTTTCCTGGGTGATTGCCGAGAGGACTCCTTTGCTCGAATTTTGCGTTTGTTTCAAGCCGAGAAACGAAGCACGCTGTATTTGCCTGAGAGAGAAAGCGTGATCATTGAATTGGGCTGGTTCATTGCTGGGCGTTCAATTCTTCTTTTTCCGTGCAGATCATTGCTGAGAGGACGTCCTCGCTCACTCTTTGCGCTTGTTTCAACTAAGAGAAGAATCGGAGCTGTGGATTTGTGCGGAAGAAGAGTGATCAGTGACTATAAATCGGGTTGACTTCACGTTCGTGCAATCCCCGGCTTAACAGCTCCAATAAAATGGATTTGAAAGCGCTGCTGCTGATCCAAGGCGTCATTGTGGCTACTTGTTTGTCCACTTTTGTAGCTGCTCATCAGTTAGCACCCGAGCCACCGGCGTTCTCCCCGTCTGCATCATCATCATCGTCATCCTTGTGTTCACGAGCGCTCGTGACCACGCTGTGGGGTGCCGCTTTCGCGTTCTTCAGCTTGATGGCCGATGCATGGCCTGCCTCTAAAGCATACACCTCGTTGTCGTCTAAGGGGTATTCTTTGAGCCACAGGTTGTTGATCTTCGTTGTAATTGCACCAGTGGCTCCATTGTTTGGAATTGGTTGGATTTTAGAAAGGATGTTCATCACCTTGAGGTTTCGCCAGATCCTTGGAAGTTCAACCAATCCTGAACTAGGACCTGATACCATGTCTATGTCTAATAAGTTAAGGAGGGTCATAGATGACATCCTTGTTATATTGTTTGGGATCAACCAACCACGAGGTTCCTTGAAGAGTACAAGAATAGTAGCAAATACTTACATTGTGCTAGGAATGAGTCGTTCAACCACGTTACCATCTACACATATCGTTAGAGACGATAGTCGAGTAAAGGAGGATAATATGGCCGATGCTTTGACCCTTGGGCATAAGACGGCTGAAAATTCATGCTTGATGGTACTAAATCGCGCAGGGAAATTGGCTTTATTGGAAAGTATTGTCCTTCCTTATTATAAGCAACTTCGGTTTCTACATGGTAGGAGTGGTATAGCAACACTTATAATTGGTGTCCAAGCAATTGGATATGTTACATCTATTGTTTATAGAGCAATTCATCATTTGCCAGTGACTCCTATAGAAGCCATAGGGTTTGCTTTTAGCAAGTTGGTCATTGTTCATTCTCTTGTTCATAGTATGGCAGTGTTTTGTCACAATCCTCTTGTCATATACTTGAACCCTACACAAGAACAAGACATGTTAGATAAATGTCAGTCTACTCAATGGGCAGATGTGGATCACACAATTTGTAAAAATGCGGCGATGGTGGGAATGGTGGTGGTGGGGAGCGTGGTGGTGGCATAGTAAGAGTATTGCGAGCCAAACCCATCTGGGATCCCTGTAATAGAGAAAAGGTCCTTAATTTCTCAGACGGTAGTAATCTCAATGGACGGGCGAAGATATGCATGCATCCTACATCGTTAATGGCATGGCAGGTGGTGCTCTTTTGCAGCTGGATTTTTGCAGTTCAAGTGGTACCATATATAATTGAAGAAGAAATTATGGAGCACATGGGTGAAAGGAAGACTTTTAGTACAATCTTGCAAATGAAAAATCGGTGAAAAGAGGTCCATAGGTGAAAAGAAGACTTTCACTACAATCTTGCAATTGAGAAATCGGTAAAAGAGGTCGTGGCCTGTGTCCTTTGCTGGCTCCTACTTTAATTAGTTCACATGGCCTCTCCCTTGGTCAGAGCTGATGGTATTTGATACTTATTACTATCAACCAGGCCCAAATTGCCCTCCGTCTACGCTTTGTACAACTTGGCCAGACTCAACCAACGGCCACCAGTGCACCATGCAGAATGGATGGTGTGTGGATTGGAAACGAGTTTTCATTGTGTTCCTGTCCCATAGCTAATGACAGTGGTTAGTTATGCACTAACCATTCACCTAGCTAGTTGCCACCAAGTACTTTGCTTTCTCACTTGCATAATTTGCACTTGCATTCCCTACCTACTTGCCAAGGTACTTGCCCCCTTCATAGGTAGCTACCTAGGTTGGGAAGGGGGGAGGAAGTGGATTTATGGGATAGGTCACCAAGTTGGAACCATGGTAACTCAATTGTGATTCATCCATACCGAAGTCATATGGGGTTTCCAATGGATGGGCGCTTGTGGCTTCTCGGTCACATAATCCCACTTGGTGTTAGGTGCATGTCATGTGGGTGTCAGCTATGGCTTATAATGTGAGGCCAGTTCCTGCTGCCTGTCCGGTGAACACTTTGTAGTAACTACACGTCATATAGGGGCCGGTTCCCACCTGTAGTGCAGGGCTTGTTGACATTGCCACTAATGCGGCAAGGTGGGAACTGACCCATCTGGGTCAGGATTCTAGGTACTTAGGGAGGATGGAGAGCACTGGGACCACTTCAAGAGTGTGTCTGTTGCAAAGGAATGAGTGCAACTAGAGCGCTGAATTGAAGTCGTTGCGTGTCCCTGTGGGAAAATGTTGCATTCAGTGGGCCTTCGTCCCAACTTGGAAACTATGCCCATTAAGAGCCCTGTGGGTGCCAGTTGCCTTTGTACCAAATTGGAAACTAGATCAGAGCTTGGAGAGACCTGTGTGTTGCCTTTCTGGACCCAACAAATCTGAACTGGGCCATCTGAAAGATTTGTGCCAAACTTTATTAAAAATAATCAGCAACCCAGAAAAGGGCAGGCCAAAACAAAAAGAGGGGTCCACAGCCCAGAAAAACCAATACCAAGGCTTCACTTCATTAAGACTGAATCTGAACTGGGCCATCTGAAAGATTTGTGCCAAACTTTATTAAAAATAATCAGCAACCCAGAAAAGGGCAGGCCAAAACAAAAAGAGGGGACCACAGCCCAGAAAAACCAATACCAAGGCTTCACTTCATTAAGACTGGCTGTTCGGTAGAAATATGCCTTCGATTCGTTTTGCTCTGTAGTTGTCTGTAAGGCTGGCGAACCAGGATGCTCTAAGGGTCTCAAAACATATATATTGTGGTGGTTCAGGAGGCACAGGACTGAAGTCCCCTTAACATTATTACATCCGAACCTGAATAATGTGATGGAATGTGGTGTGACCAACCTTTTTTGTACCATAGAACGGGCCATAGAAGGTGGATTGTGCCAGGTTAACATTCCAAGGGAGGGCACACCTGGCCTTCACTGGTATGTTCTTTGCTTTTACTAGTAGTAGGGCCAATGAAAAAATAGATAGGTTGTGGCAGAATTAGCAGATTGGTTGCTATCAAAAGGTCAGATAGTGGAATCAGCTGCTGCAGCCAATTCTGGTTCCCAATACAGAACAGGGGCAGGGTGTTGAATCAGCTGCCCCTGCTATTAACATTTTTTAGCTCTTCTTATCCAGATTTTGTAAAACATCACTTCTGTGACATTTTTTTGAAGCTTACACAGCTATAGAGGAGACCCAATCCTTCCCTAAACTAATGGGAAGACAAACCTGTGTCAACTACAGCATACAATTCAAGAGATTGAGGTTCACAAATAACTCGTCCGGATGAAACATTCCATGGGGCTCTCAGATCCATTTGTAAGTCTTCGTTTTTCTGACTTAGGAAACATATTAGGCTACCGATAGGTCCAGAGCAACTGAATGTCAAACATAGGTCCAGGGCAAATTAAAGTGTATACAGACCAAGTGTGTATGTATGATGTATAATCTGTAATGGAATCATTCGGCCTTTTGTGGCAAGCAAGGCCATAATTCACAGGCTTTATTGTGCTTGCTTTGGCCTTTGTGCCATGAAACTCAACCACTTGAGGTGTTGGCTGCTGGCCCCTCTTATTTACAAAATTTGGAGGAGTTAATACAATGAGAATTTAGCGGTGAAAGAATAAAACAAAATGTCAAAATTTGAGGTTGTGTCTAGAAATTTTTGGATGGCTAGCAAATGATCTAGTAATAACAAGTCATTGGATGTCAAGAAAAGTTTATGAGATGATGGGTAGGGTGCCTTACAAGCCTATATAAGACCTTTGCCAACTTTCTGAAGGAGAAATTCACAACGGAGGGTTTTTTTCTTTTTTAAAAAACAATGTTTTATTTTATTTGTACGGAAACAAATGCAAAGCATCCATTGCAAGAAGAAAAGAGAAAATTCACAATGGGTTTTTGGAAGCAAGGAGATGAGATTTAAACCAAGGCCAACAACTGAAACATTCCCACACCACGTTTTTGGGTGGGCAGCCATTTTTTGACCCCAATCAACCACTGCCATTATCGTATTCCTTGCAACAACTTGAGTTTCCATATTTGATGGAGTTAAGTATATGATCAAAGTTTAAGAGGCTCTTAATTACATTAACTTCTTCTCTAAAGTGAAGTAGACAATATGTCAATTGGCCCATAACCAAACACTTCCCTCTAATTTCCAAGTTCCACAACACAAAATGACACATCCTCCAAATAGAACAATTTTTTCAATTGAGAAATGGTGGTGTGTTCCCTAAACCTTATTGAGCCCACCAACGAGAAGGCCGAACCTGGGACATGCATATTAGCTGCACATAGTGTCAAATATTTCTTCTCTTTTCTTTCAATTGACTTCAATGGACTTTGCACCAGTCTAATGGGGACATGGCACCCTACATGTTTATATGCATCAAATTTGGACATAACACAGTCCACATTGAACCTTTGCACCACTTGTGCAACTCAAATAGCAACTCATAAAGTCCTACCATAGGTTTTGTAGTGTAAAGGGTAGGGCCTTTACAGGAAGTACTGGTAGGGCAAGCTCCAGAAGCATCCACTATGAAAACACAATGAAGTCCATATATGTAAGTGCCTTGAGATACAGAGCCTTGAGATCCTGGCCATTTGTAAAGCTTGATCTCATTATTGCTTTAGGAATAGGAATGCCCTTGGGCCGTGGCATTCCCCCAAAGGCTTGCCCACCTTTGGCTGATGCCTGCTCCTACGACATCACCCTACATGTAATACTTGACAACTAATTTACATGGTGTGCACTTTGAACTTTATTGCATTGGATGTCTCTTAGGACATCTTCTCTTTCAAGCTTGCACATAAAACTAAACTTTCAATGCTTTTGGGGGTGCATTTTGAGAGCCCAAATTAGGGTTTGGCTGTTCTTACCATGTCAGTACAAAAAAAAGTGGCTCTCATAGTGATCATTGGATGAGCAAAACTTGATGAAAGCAAAATTTGGAGTTAACGTGTTTATGTTTTGTTCTGATTGAAACTCTTGTGGGGACAGTGATTACTTATTATTCCTTTCATGAAATTCGCAATATTTTTCTTTTGTTTTGAATCATATGTATGTTAACTATTTGAACAAACTCAATGAAGCAGGGATAATTTTACATCTTTGACAAGGTTAGTCAAAAGGGTGGAATCCTTTCATCATTTCATAACTTACTATTCAAGAACTTAAAAACTAAAATAAAAATTGGAACTAGCAATTTATTGTATGTAGAATTTACCTTTTATGGTACATTCAAACTTGAAACAAAAAATTCTCTTACTGGAACTACATTTCCATGCATGTTTTTTTTAATGAAACATGACAATCTATAATATGCACATAGTTTTTCAAATATCATTTAAATGATGGGTAAAGTTGAAAACATAATTGTGCAATCATTGACATTCAAAACTTGATTGAAAAATACATTAAAATAACTCACCTTATTTACCAAGGTGTTAAGACACATTGAAGATTAGTTATTGCAAGATAGTAGCTACTACATGATGGTAGTTGCTACAAGATGGTAGGCAGACAATAAACAAGTTTTAATTTTATGTGTTTTCCAAGAAAAAAAAATTCTTTCTTTTTTATTTGGCAACCTTTTTCCTTGATAGTAATAACATTGCCAAATTTTACGGTTTAACATTCTTCACATTAATATTTGTCCTTCTCTCCCATAGTGAAACCCGTCTTGCATCCCACTTGTTTAGATCTATTATTTCCTCATAGTGTGTGACATTTTCATTCCACTCCTTGCAAGCATACCATATCAAATGTCAAAAAACACAATATTCTATTAGCATTATTGAATTTTTTGGGCAAATTAATATGTCTTACAAAGGGCACAAGCCTTAGCCAAGAGCCTATAGCTAGCCCATATGGGCTTTTCACCTCCACTAGGTTATGGATTGAAAAGGGACATGATTCATCAAGCGATTCACCAAAGCTTTTCATAATAATTCAAGGTATTATTGTGAACACAACTATAAACAAGAAAAATTCATCCATCACTATGCTCATGCGCAACTAAACAAGGCACGTATAGTGTAACATTATGGCAAATACCTTTTAAATTTGATGTAAAAAATGCAAGATAACAATTGAGCCTTTACTCTGAGTCATATAATGCAAATGTGGGAAAATAGGTTCATTTGATCACCTTATCGCCACCAAGACCTCCTAACATGCCTTTTCCCGCTTGTTGCCTTGCATTCCTTGTGCCACAACAAGCTATTTTCACATTCACTCTTTTAGTTTTTAATTACATGTGCACCCTATGACACATTTGGTTAGTCCCAAAGTCTCAATCGCTTGGGATGGACTCAGATTCTTTACTTAGACTTGCTAGACCCTACTATCAATGCCAAATTTTAATGTAACTTGGAGCCAACCCAAGCTTGATTCCTAGAGTCAGACCACATGGCCAAAAATCAAATCAGCTTGATTTGGGGGCCTTTTGAAACCAACTCCCAGAGTTGGTCTAAAGGACTTAACTTAGGATGATTTCAATCGTCATGAGGTGAACCCTCTCTTAAGGTTTTGGCCTTCAAGCTTTAAAGGGACAACTCCTAATCATTCCAAATGTTTTAATGAACTTGCATTTTTTTATGGCGACTTTGGACAACGTTCAATCGTTTGTTGAGGGTTTTCAAGGGATGGTGGCCCACACTATAATTTTGAAAACTACCCTTAGTCGTCTTTTTTGACTGACAAAGCTCGAGCTCCACCTTAGCCCATTCAGACTTCAAGGTTCAGACGTTTTTCGACTCCTAAAAGAATCGAACCTCGTGGAGCCACTTATGGCCTAATTCTCATATCGCTTTAATGCCCCACAAAGGTGATCTCGATATGAGGCCCACATTTGCTTAAGACATCTTTTAAACGAAAGGGCATGTCATTCACCCCCACCTTCGAAAGGTCCATGTCTTTGTAGATATAATGCACATGTCACCTTTTGTCATGGCAAGCCACACCTTTGCCACTTTGTTTACCTCAAGCTTTTATGAGGGTAGTTAGTTTTCGACTTAGGTATTGTTGGCATCCCAAACTTTATCCTTTTAGATGTAGGAGGATTCTTAGACAATTTTTTGGTTTGTTTGTATGTCGGTCTGTGAACTTCATCACGCACCCTTTTTTAACTCACTTTTCTTACCAATTGATAAACCCCTTATTTGGGCCCCCCTTAAAATACTTGAGGGTTAAGTTTCATGCCTAGGCCTATTTTCTTGATGACCCTGGGCAACCACACCAAGGTATGACTATCAAATGTGCCAACAGATAGTGTCGACTTGAACTTAACCAAGTCGAACCCCCTTTGTTTTAGAAGGACATGGTTCATGATTCCATGCACTGGAAATGTCACTCCCACAAGCTTATTATCAGTTTAAGGGCATGCCATTTAATGCACATGCATCACTACCTTAATCTCAGCTGATTATGCCATTTATAAGTTTTTTTTTCAAGTTCAATTCCTTAGGTCCATTTTCATTGGTTATCGTCACCTCAATTTAGCCATCATGTACTTCTTCCATGGTCTGCCTCATTTCATATATTTTGATTTCAAATTGATTACCAACTTACCTTAATTTTAGTTCAAATATACGTATAGTATTTTAGGTTTTATTTTCACCCCTTACCTTCTAGAGGTTGATATCTTCATCAACATTTATGTTAATATATTAAATTTATTTTTATGCACTTTTCAAATAGCCATCTCCTGGCCATGCTCTTGCTCAAACTTTTCAACCATTTTTGGCAAATGATTTAAATGAACAAGTTTCACCCATTTTGACTTTTTGGGGTGGCATCCTTTCCACTTAACCAAGTATTGCTTGCTAATTCTCTTAGTTTGTTTTGCGACTGAAATGCATTCCATTTCCCTTACAAGTTTATGTGATGCACCCCTAAACTCTTTGATAGATTCAACTGTGAGTCCAAATGTGAAAATAATGGAAGGATAAGGAGTTGGGGTACATTCCCTGGTTCATAGCACTTCGGGGGTAAAAGGCCGTGCTAAAGCTCCGAGATGGGGACTAGGATGAGTGACAAGCGGGTCAATATTCACACGGACCTGCACAAACCAAACAATAAGTTGGTTTGTGCATAATTGGAGCACTTTTGGTGCACAGATTCACCACGAGCAAACACGGACTCACCATGGCCCAAATTTGGGAGAAACCCACCACCTTCCCCCTTATAATATTCTCTATGCCTGGCCATGGGGCCAACACTCAAATGTTATTTTGTCCCAAACTCCAAAATTGGAGTCCCGAAATTCCTAAAATTAGGACTCTTACAACTTTGGAAGCCCATAACTTTTTGTACAAACCTCCAATTGAGGTGAGATCTAAAGAAAAGTTATATCCCTTATCGAGATCTTTTCAATGGTATGTGACACGCTATTTGAACATAAGGAAATCAAGGAGATTCTTGACTTTTAGTGCTTGGGAGTTAAATTGGCACTTTGACTCCCGGCCCTTCTTTTGGCCATAAGTTATGTTTTAAGTACCCAAATGGGTCATGCAAGCCCATTTTAGACATCTACGTTTCAAGATCTTTTTAATGGTATGATGAAATTTTTAATTCAATGACTTTTGATCCTTGCAATTTCCCTTTGAAGATTCGAGAATCCATTGGAACCCAACTTCCATAATGGGGATTCATTCCCTCACATTTTTTTACACTCCTAGGAGCATGAAATGTGCTTCACTTTTGGCCCGCACCTTTGCAAGCCCTTGCCTTGGTTAAAAGCCCAAGGCTAGGGTTGCGACATTATGTTCAATGAAGTTAAATCCTTGGTGATAAGGTTGTTTCTGATTCTTCATTTTCTTGTTTTCATGAACTAGCTTCAATTTGGGACACATGGAAGGTTGGGTGGGTCACCAACGCATTGGAAGCGGCAAAGTATACACATCAAGGTGGGGTTTGCAAATGATTTTATAAGGGTTTGCATACTTTGGAATAAACATATTTGCCAAAGTTTCCAAAATATTAAAATCCTTTATGTTTAACCACAATAGGTCCCCCACCTCAAATTTTATGTGTTTTTGCGACTTGTTAGTTTGGTTTTTAGAACTCGCCTATGCCTTTTCGAAGAGCCTGATGGCCAATGCTTTCTTTTCTTCACATTCTTTGGCCATTTTTTCAACCTCCTTACCGCCTTCACAACAAAGTGCTTCTTGTTTTAGGAATGATTAGATCCATGGGTTATTTTGCTTCAACTCCCAAGGCCAATTCAAAGGGACTCATTTTTGTGGTTGAATGTTTTGTGGAATTCTAGCAAAACTCTACCAAACCTAGATGGTCGCCCCAATCCTTATGATCGTGAACGATATAATTATGGAAATATTGATTCAATATCCTATTCACCCATTTTGTTTGGCCATCGGTTTGCGGATGGAAGGTGGTGCTAAATTTTAACTTTATACCCACCTTCTTCATTAACAATGTCCAAAATTTTGATGTGAATTTCACATCTAGGTCATTCATTATGACCTCTAGCATTCCATTATGTTAGATCCACATGTTGAAAAATAATTTTGTTGTCCCCACCATTATGGCGTTTATTTGAATTGGTGCAAATTTTGTTAATTTTGAGGACCTGTTTACCACCACAAACATGGCATTTGTTCCCTCCCATTTAGGGAGACATGTCAAAAAATGCATTAAAACACTTTCAAATGGACTCAATGGGATTGGGAAAGGCCTATCCAACTTGAATTTTTTCTTATGTACCGACTTGGTACTTTGGCACTTTGCACACATGTGAACATAGTGCTATACATCTTCTTTCATTTATGGCAAATAGAAAGTCTTCCCAAACAAATCCCTTGTAGTCTTCTCACCACAATGTCTCGCCATGGGCGATTTGTGCACTTCTTACATGACTTTTGTGTGTAACTTTCCTTTTAACACATAGATTCGTGATTACTTCCATCATAGCAATCTGTCTAGAAAGGTGATCCTTTTCACCTTCTTGTTCTAATGCAAGTCATTAAAATAATTTTGCATTAAACAATTTTCCACATATGTTTCTCATATGTTTCTTTCTAGATCTCTTTCTCTGATGAACATGGCTCGGAGAACTTGAGTATTTTCTCAAGGCATCTCCCCTTGGTATTCCTTTCTGCGATTTAACGCATTTGGCATTACATTGTTTTTGTTAGGCTTATGGATTAACTCGATGTCCATAAGGGCCAAAGTATCATGTCACTGCAACTGTTTCATTGTGGCCCTTGGTTGGGTCTCAAAATATCTCAAGGATATGTTATCTGTAAAAACCTTGGTTTTATGAGAACCCAAGTAGTGTTGCCATGTTTTCAAATAGTTCACTACTACAAATAATTCCTTTTAGTTGGGTTCTTGCTAACTTTTTACTTTCAAAGGCAATTATGTGTCCTTCTTACATTAGGACCTTACTTATTGTAAGGCCATTTATATTTATGTGCGCCTCAAAAAACTTCACAGAATCTAAGAATCGTAGCACTAATTCTGATGACAATTTCCCCTTTAAAAGGTCGAACACACTTTATTGTTCACCTTTCCACTCAAATGAACCTTCTTTCTTCAAGAGGTCAATGAGTGGTCTTACTAGTGTAAAGAAGTCTTTTATGAACTTCTTGTAAAAATTAACTAATCCTAAAAATGACTTAACCCTTTTGGTCGAAACCAAGCTTTGCCATTTTCTAATTGATTTGATTTTCCTTGGGTTGGGCTTCACCCCATCCTGAGATAATATGTGTCCCAAAAAGTCCATTTTTAGACTTGTGAACTCGCTCTTCGCCCAATTGGCGTATAACTTTGTTTTTTTTAGTTTCCATAATAGAAATTCTAGATGCATTACATGCTCCTTTGTGGATTTGGATTACACCAAGATGGCATTTATATAGATGATTATAAATTCATTTAACTTCTCATGAAAATCTAATTCATCAAAGTTGTGAAAGTGGGCAAAACATTACATAGCCCAAATGGCAGGACCAAGAATTCATAAGAGTTGTACCTTGTCTTCATGGCCATCTTTTCCACATCCACCTCTTCCATGTGGATTTGGTAATAGTTCAACTTAAGGTCAATTCAGCTAAAATAAAAAAAACCATTTAGATGATCAAAGAGATCGTCAATTCGAGGCAAGGGGTAATTGTTCTTAATGGTGATTTTGTTCAAGGCATGGTAGTCTATGCACATGTGTAGTTTCCCATCCTTTTTATCCATAGACAAGACGAGCAATCCATAAGGTGACTTGCTCGACTTAATGTATCATCATTCCATTAAATCGTTTATTTGAGCTTTGAGCTCTTATAATTCTTTTTTATTAAGTCAATAAGATGCCTTAAAAGGTGGTGCTGACCCAAGCACCACCTCAATTCTATGGTCCACATGGCAAGAAAGAAATAAATGTTTAAGAAAGTCATCCGTTAGGATGTCCAAAAATTTATTAATTGTTTAGGAAATACAAGTAGGCCAAAACTTAGCCCCTTTGGCCTTAAACTTAGTAATAAATTCATCCACACACATAACAATTAAAAATGAGGTCTCTTGTAATTTTTTTAAGGACACCAAATGAATACTTACCTTAGTTAAACTAGCTTAGTATTCAATTTCTAAACCAACAAACCTATCTTCTAGCTTACATTACTAGAATTCCTATTTTTTCAAATTAACCAAGTTGATTAGATGGGTTTTTTTTATTAGAGGACACGTATTTTTTACCAGTGACCAAAGGCTTGAATGATAATGGGTATTTTTTGACTAATCAATTTGACTAAAGTGATCGATTTGATAATTAATCAAATTAGCCATCTAGTCAAATTGGATTTTAAAATACCACTTAGTCAAATTGGTTAGTGGCCTAGTCAATAAGACCACCCAATCTAATCAAATTGGCAAGTGCCTTAGTCATAAGGCCACCTATTATATTCAATCAATAGGGTTAATTAAATAGGCTCCGTCAAAATGGATAGTGACTTAATCAAAAAGGCCAATTACAAATTCCAATACTAGTTGAGTATCTTGGGATCACAGATAACATTTTGACTATGTTTAACTAATTAGAAAAAAAATTAAAAAATGTAAAAGTTAGCTAATCATAACTAAATGAACCATGACCAAATCATTTATGGTTAAACTAATTATATTCATATGGTTTATTTAACTATGGTTAAATTGAATAAATTGAAATTAATTATGGCTCAACTACTTATGAAAAAATCAATTGAAATCAAAACTAACCATAACTAATCTAACCATGATCAATTTAACAATAGTTGGTTTAGTTTTAGTAACTTTAGCCACTAATATTAGTTTAACATAATTAATTTAACCATTATTAGTTGGACCATTGTTAGTTTTGCCATAATGAATTTCACCTTGGTTATTATAAACATAACTAAATTAATTATACTTATTTTAATCATATTATTATTTTACCCAAATAAATTTAACCATAATTAATTTAAAACCATTGTCAATTTAGCCATGGTTGGTTTTGCCATAATTATTTTGAACATTTTTAGTTTAGCCATAATGCAAGGTCATTGAAATCCTATGGAACCAAAGGTCATCCAGTTCCGGGGTTGAACATAGATCCAAGATAATGCGGGTCCTAGGGTAAGGTTTAAGTGCAGGTATTTGAAGAGATATCAGGGTCAGCGTAGGGTGTGTATAATCAAAACCCAAACCACCGGTTCTTACTCGGATTTTTGGAGAAACGCCCAACACTGGTTTTCAATGTTGTTCAAGCATCCGGCAGCATCCAGCCGCAGCCGAGCCGTTTTGGTCTCGATGAAGTCTCAGCCGTAGCCACAGCCGCTCGATTCACATGCCAATATGGCAGCCGCAACGGTAGCTGTTGGTCCTGATGAAATCTCGGCCGCAGCCACAGCCGCCCGATTCACATGTTGCCGCAACGGTAGCCGCCCGTTATTAGTGTGTATCATCAACGTAGATTGAAACAAACAGAAGTTTTGTGTTCAGGTACGAAAGAAGCCACACACCGAATTAAACGCTGCAGTGGCAGCAGCTGAAGCAAGATCTTTTAGCACTAGGGATAATAATTTGAACTCTTTATCATCAGGCTTCATTGCAAGGCATGCAGTTCTCAATCCCTTGAATCAGCAGCACCAGAATAAAGGACCATCAGCTCCTCCAATTCAGACGATGAGCTGGGAGAAAAAACCTCAACAACCCAATGCTCCATTGAGCTCAAAGCTTCCAATGCATACACCAGCCTCTGCTGGCTTCAGGAGCTCTCCTCCAG
>Ga0209611_10004704_pt1 | contig 23255 bp, 11 predicted proteins | sample S1TSphgellanicum_3_FD_187693 | JGI IMG/M metagenome (GOLD analysis project Ga0209611, IMG submission 187693) | Host-associated microbial communities from peat moss isolated from Minnesota, USA - S1T2_Fc - Sphagnum magellanicum MG (SPAdes) (version 2) | ecosystem: Host-associated > Plants > Peat... | reverse complement strand
GGGGGGGGGCTCGAGCCAATCATGAATTATTGCATCAAGCCATCGACACCCATTTCTTTATAGTAGTAGATAGCAACTTAAGGGATTTTGGCCTCCTAGGTAATATGTCCATTTTTATACAAAGATTTTTGAAAGATGATATTAGGTCTATTTTGGCTTGTGTTCAAACTTGAGATTAGTTATAGAGTTATAGTATCTTGAAGGACTTTGGTTTCTTTTAGAGGATTTTTGAAAATTATAATTTTTGCATGGTGAAATATTTGAGTTTTCAAATATTTCTTCTTTTGCATTAAGATGTTTTTTAATGTAAATGGCAAGGGCATAGTGTGATAGACCCCTTCATATATCACTAAAGTTTTTAGCCTTTACAAAATGGATGCACTAGGTCATTGTTCGATGATGTAGACAGCCTGCAACTACACATGTCAGCAGAAAAAAATGCATCTGCTATTGTGCTTCCAATAAACACAAAAAAATTGGCAAAATCTTTCAATTTTTTTCCAAAATGGTGAATTTTCTCCAAAAAATGCAATAAGTCACAAAATATTCCAAATATGAAAACCAAAATATTTAGTTATCCTTCCATAGTTTTGGCTACATATAGAAAACCAAACTCAGAAATCAAGCGATTTTCTCAATTTTGGTGATTAAAACCCTGAAAAAACTTTCTATTTCAATTTTTATATTTATTTTCAAGAAAATCAAACTAGAAAAAAAATGGTTGATGCAAATAAAGATGCATAGTTATTCTCCACATGCCACAGGTTTCTGCCTATTTGGGCATGAAGATTTCTTGGTGCTAAAAATAACTTTCTCCAAATCTCAAGGGTGACCCATTTAAACATCAACAAGCCCACAATTTTTTTCATTGTGGTGCTAACATGGCTTGGATAACAAATGGCTCTGGAGGTCCTCTTTTGGTTTTGCCTGCTTTTTACAATGACATTGCAATGGTTTCATGTGTCATCTATTTCAAGGCGAGCCTTTACTAATGGTGAATGTTTTTTTACAACTACATTTTCAACTATTGTTCGATTATAAACATAGTTGAAAACTACAAAAACAATTGCAAATTATTTTTTGTAATTGGGAAATGTTTTTCTCAACTGCAAACTAGCAAAGTCGATAAGTACAAGTCAAGAGTGTCATTACAATTGAAAGTGTTTGCCACGCGTCAATACCATATCAATAGCCACTATTTACCATTTTAGTAGCAAAATGTTCTACCAATCTAGTTGAGGGATATTGTCAACTATCCTCACATGGTGGATGAATTTCATCTGTTGGCTGGGCATGACGTTAACAAACATTTAGTTGTAATTTTGACTATGCTAGATGTATGCAAGTTGGAGTATTTGTCCAATAATGAGGTGACGCATGGCACACTTGTAACCATAAACTAATAGTCGACCCAAAGTAAAAGATTAGTTGGAAAGTCAACTATGTTGTAATTACGATGCGAAAATCATTTGGCCAATAGTGAAGTAACACATGGTGATTTCATATGTTTAATGGATTAGTCGAAGCATAGTAGAGATTGAGTTGCAAGGTTGACTATATTGCAACTATGTTTGTGGAGCATTTAAGTTAATAGCAGGGCAACACGTGACACTTCTAATTGTGCACCATGTTGCACAATATGATAGATTGAACGAATGACAAGTATGAAATGACATGTGGCACACTCACGCCCCCATAATAAAAGTCGAGCAATAGTAAAAATTTAATTGATAAGCCGACTGGATTTAATAATAATGCTAAGGCGCAAGGTGCATCAACAAAATTGTGAAAGGAATCAAGCTTAAGTATAAAACCTAACTAGTATAGTGGGAAATATATGTATGAAAAGAGGTCAAGATTAGTTGCAAGGAAGTCAACATGTTTATTTTCTTTTGTCATTATAGTTGATATTGAGTTGACCAATGGATTACAATGTAATTGGCATTAAGTTGAATCTTTATTGGAATAATTATAGTATACAAACCATGCAAGCTAAACAAATGAAATCTAATGAAATCACTCGTACATCTAGTTTGCATTCTTATCTTCAAACCTCAATTAAAGGGAATTCAAGATGCAATACTCCACTGACTCTTACAATTACTTGTAAATATGCAACTTCCTCTTTAGTTCATTTTAAATCTAGAACCAAATCAGCCCACATACCAACCATTGGAAATCTATAGTTGCAACAATGTCGCAACCCCACTTTGAAAGAAGTGTGATGTCGCAACCCCACTTTGAAGGAAGTGTGAGGTCGCCACTCACACTCCCAAAAATGGGAATTGGGAGTCCTCCGGGACTCCCAAAAACTCAGAACATAATTGTAGGGATCCAAACACCTTGCATCAAGGTGTTTTTTATACCGTTGGAAAGGTCTTGAAGTGTAAATGTCCAAAATGGCCTCGCATGATCCATTTGGACATCTACAATACAAGTTATGGTCAAAAGAAGGGTCGAGAGTCAAATTGACAATTTGACTTCCGACCACTAAAAGTCGGGAATCGACCCGATCCTGGTGTGTTCAGGTGGAGTGCGACACAGTGTTGGAAAACTCTCAAGGAGAAATACGAGTTTGCTTCAAACCTCGTCCCAATCGGAGGTCGGAGCGAGAAGTTATGAACGCCCAAAGTCCCGGGAGTCCAAACCAAGACAGTTTCGGGACTCCACTTTGGGAGTCCCAAGAAAAAGTGCCATTCGGATACAAGTGCGGTAGAGAGATGCAAAGAATAATATATGGGGGAAGGTGGTGGCTTCCCCCGAATCCGGGCTATGGTGAGTCAAGTGAGTCCAGAATTGCCTATGGCTTGTCCTAGCACCAAGGGTGCTCCAAAATGTGAACTAACCAACTTGTTGGTTGGTTTGATGCAGGTTCGAGTGAGTGAATAGCTTGTCCCTCTTCCTAGTCCAATCCCGGAGCTTCAGCACACCCCTCTACCCCTTTTAATGCTGAAAGCTGGGAGCGTGCCCCAAATCCTCCACAATTCCGCAACTTGAGTAACTTAGACCTAACTTGGGACTAACTAGGGACTTGGGAGCGCGTCAAACAAAATCTATTATACTCCAATAAAGGAGACAACTCCAAGGACAAAGATTCCATGCCCCTAATCATAAACTTCCATGAACCATGTCTTATAACCATCACACAAAGTTATTAGGGGTTTCCACAACTCAAATAAATGCAAAATAATTGCAATGTTCAACAAAAATGTAATCATGTGTTATAATTAGCTATGATGTGAAATTTGGGATATGTAAAATCAACCTTTTCAAGCTACTAAAATCAAGGAGGCAATTATTATCAAAATCAACCTCACTTAGTAAACTAAATCTAAAACTACATATATGTCTTGCAAATGCATTTACAAATTATGTACTATTTTGGAAATAATTAATGTTCCACAAAATCTCTTAGACCAATGCAAATGCTTTAAACTTTCATTGGCTTGCAAATACCTTTCATCAATTGGGTAATCTATAATAAGGCATCAACATATCATCATATTCAAATATTATTTACTCAAACCTTTTACTCATACTTACTTGAAGACTCTTAAGGAGAGTAATAATTCATCTACATAGCCTTGATATCATTGTTCCCAAATACCCTGCACATGTTTACCAGCCCCAAACCCTCACCAACATTGGGTAGAATATGCACTAAATTCAATGAAAATTACATGCCCTATTAAGCATAAACAATCATAAGTAAGGCAACTAACATGCATTAGGCTAGATGAAGTTTGCCTACCTACTAGTCACCATGCCCCCTAACACTAAAGAAACAATTAATATAAAAAAAAATATGGATGAATTTCAAGTTAATTTTCCAAATGTTATACTGAATATACTCAACATTAAAAGCTAACAAAGAAATGTTCATGGAGTTATAGTAATAAACTCACAACATACTTTTAGGCCATGTATAGTTCTTCCATCGCACCAATGTCCCAAGCCCTCCTGGACATAATCAACCAAAAAAATACATGGTATAATATGCACAACATATAAATGCAACACAAACCCTTTACACATGATCCTTTGAAGCCATCACAGGGTTCTACAAAAAGTGTCTCCATTGTAGGCCATCTTCATTATACATTAGTCACATCAACAACCCCATATTTTAGTTGTAAAACAATCTCCATAAATTAGCATCCATGGATCCTTACCACCCTAATCCACACCAACTTCTTTAACAATCTTTGTAAACTATTAACCAAACTAGTAAATGGGCTTCTAGTCCATTTGACACATGTAGTCCACAACTTAATAAGTAGAGTGGTAGAAAATTATATGAAGACACAACCTGGTGAGGTAACAAAATTGTATGGTCTATGATGAATAGTTATGGAATGTTGGCTAGAACAAGGTATTCACGGTCAATTTAGTTTTGGAATTTTGAATTAATAATGTTTTCATGGTCTTCATTATCATATTAGTTACTAAAATTTTCAGATTTTAGTAATTAACAATTATGATGGTTTTCAACAACTAAACTTCCCTTTTTCAAGGAAAAAAAAAGAAAATGTGTTTACAAAAGCATGATCACATCCTCTATGGAACAAAATGGAGTAATCTAAAAAAGAAAGGAAAAAAAATTTGAAAGGAAGAAAAAACGAAGAAAAATTCCTTAAGAGAAAAAAATACATCTGAAAAAAGTAACATTTAATATTTTTAAAATGAAGGATTTAAAAATTCAAATAAAATAATGAAAACAAGAAGATGGGGAAAAAAAACAAAAAAATGGGGAAATAATGCATTTTCAAAAAAATTGAGTTTGAAATGTCAATTTCAGGTCTCAACATATCATTTTGGATTTCAAAAAATGACAATGGATGTGGGCTCACCAATGTCCAGATGCTCCGAAACGCCCACAAAGCTTCATCTTCAAAAAGTTCTACTCCCACTATTGGGAGTTGATGAACCTATTTTGAGTTTAGACATTGACATTGATGATGACAGTGTCATGAAATATTTAAATCAATTGAAATTTTGATATATAAATTGTTTTATGACATTTTAACATCCATATGTTACCTAATTATAACATGGTTGTAACTAGTTGTACATGGATTCAATGTTGATATGCTAGATGATAATTGCCACTTGTTTTCAATAATGGTAATCCATTAGTTGAAGTCATTTGCATTCATCTATTATTTCCTTTATGCAATCCATTTTTTGCTTCATCCGACCCCTAACACATTTTATCATCCATTTATTAGTTGATGGTGTCACTAACGGTAGTTGAATACTAAACTAGTGGAGTTAGCACACATGTGAAGTCGGGACGTGCTTCTTACTATCCACTGAAAGTGTAGGTTGTCAAATTGAAGAAATTTTGTTGATGTTAGGAATATTCAACAATTGTCCACCTAGTCAAAACTGCTTTCGACTATTTACCAATTATCTAGACAGGTCAACTTAAATGGGAATTGCCAATATATTTTTTTTTAATTAAAAAAACCCAGTTGCAACGCAATTGCAAATGACGTGCAATCAAAAACATTTTGGTTAAAAAAGGGTTGTTTTCTACTAGTGATAGGAAAATGAAATACAACTAGAAATAGGTTTGCAGAGAAAATGTGAAATAGAAAGATAACAAAAGACATTGCTAGATAGAATTATTCAAAAACAGATATGGCATTGGCAAACTAAAAGTTGATGTGATTTGTAATTGAAGGTTGAGGTAGTGCTTCTTATAAACACAAATTGATAGCTACAAAAATATTATGCATAGTTATAGTGGAGGTAGAATTGTTGAATGCCACTCCTAAGATGAAGACAAGAGAGCCTAAGGTTTTTTTTTAAAAAATGTAAGAGCCCTAATCCTACCATAAATGCTCTCATACGATTTTCGTTTGGGTTTAGGATAATCTTGATGTTATTATTTAGTTTTTTGGGTTTAAACTATATTTCTTGTAATCTGATGAACTCTCAAATATGGATACAGAAGGGACCCTACATGTGACAGAAAATTGACATAGGCACAATGTTTCATAAGGAGAAGAAGAGAGTTAAAAAAACTTTATATGCAAGAAAAAATGGATGGAAGCATATTGACATTGTCTCATAAAGACATGAAGACAAGACATTGTAAGATTATAAAATTAAAAAACCCTAGATGCTAGAAAAATTGGACAAAAGGATAGTCAAAAGGAATATATAAAAACAACCTTACATGTGACATGAAATGGACAAAGGCATATGGACAAGGTTTCATAAAATGTAAAAAATAAAATGAAATTACAAAGGAGCTAAATAAATGAACCCCACACACGAGAGAAAATTGACACCTATGTACGGACAACATTTCATAGACACATGAAGCATTTGATAAAGACATGTGGACATTGACAAAAAAATTTATATAGACACATTGTTCTCTCAAACATGGACACATAAGGCAACAACCTACATGTGAGATCAAATCAACACATGTATGTTCACAACATCTGATAAACATATGAAGATAACCAATCAACATTGCAAAGCCTTAGTTGTAATGGGTAAACATATAAGAGAAAAAATAGATGTTGATGAACAAACATACAAGAGGGTACATTCACAAATATAAGAACCATAGGAAGTGTAACCAACACTTTGTTTTTCATGTTTTTGTGTTAAAAATTATATTTATATTACACATTTCTTTTATACTTTTTGATGATAATGTATTTAATATATTGCGAAAACATGTGTAATAATTTGAAATGAATATAATGAAATTTGAATTCTCAAAAACATTGATTAATCATTGTAACCATTGTTTTACAATGTTTTTACTCCTTGAAAAAACTCATAAATGACATAATTCTGGAGAGACTTTTAAAACACATATTCACATAAAGGTATAATGTAACATATTTTTGAATCAAAAGGACTTTCTTATGATTTTTTGCAGCTTACAAATGGAATGTTCTTAATATATACCAAAAACATTTTAAAATCAGCAATCACCAAAGTCCTTACTAAGGGTGCACACGCAACTTTTTATTTTGTGAATGTACCCAAGAAAATGACTTTATTGAAGTAGAAGGAAAAGAGAAATGTGGAACAATCTAACCTAGGAAAGTATACAAAACATGATTCTTTTTTTTAACAACGTTTTCAAATGTGAAAATGAAAGCAATGAATGTTGACATACCTATTTAGAAAATTGGTGAAGAGATGTTCATTTGACCACACCTACTGAGTACACCGCCAAGATAACCCATAGCCTTATGAAGGCAAAGAAAAAGTAAAGTAGATCAATGACAGAGGAGAAAAAATGAGAGATGGAGACATAAAATGTGTATGTGAAGTGAAGAGGGAATGCAAAGAGAAATCTTAAGGAAGGTACTATGAGAGATGAATGAAAGCACAAGAATAGAATGGAAGAAATAGGAGGAAAATGAAAGGGAGAAAAGAAAAGTGAAATGGTAAAAGGTGGGGACGGGAAAACCCTAACAACCTTATCTATTTTCTTTGTTTGAAATACACAACTATCCTGGTTCTATCCAAAAATAATTTTCATCCATATTAAATGTCAACATCTTTTTGAGGTTAATTTGAGATTATTTGAGGCCATTTACAACTTGGTAAATTAGAATAAATTATATTCTAGATTATCTAACCACATTGACAAAAAAAATAATTTTTTTTCAAAAAATGAATTCGTTTCATAATTTTCAAATTATATATTTTTCCATCATCTACTATAATATTGTGATAGGAATTGTGAATTTTTTTAGAATGTAGCCTATGATAATTATGATAATTTTCAACATGGCAATGTCCTATTTTCACAAAATTTCATTTCATTATTTTGAAGATTATTTAATGATGAAATTGACATTAGGATAAGGTATTGAATATGTTGTGCCGCCTTAACCCTAAAACCAAAACCCTAAAACCCTAAATCTAAATCGTAAACCCTAAACCAAATCCCTAAACCTTAAGACAAAAAATCTAAACATTAAACTATAAATTTAATTTGTAAATCCTAAACTTAACACCTTAAACCTAAACCTAGCCTAACCTTAAATCATAACACTTAAACCCTAAGACACCAACCTTATAGACCATAATTGTAAGACCTTAAACCTTAAGACCAAAACCCTAAAGCATAACCAAAACCCTAAACCTTAACCCCTTAAACCTAAATCGTTAAACCTAAATCAAATCCTTAAACTCTAAACCTAAACCTTAAACCTTCATAGCCTAACTTTAAATCATTACACTTAAACCCTATAATGTCTAAATTGTACTAAAAATAACTCCAAAACCATAAACCATAAACCTTAAACTTTTAGATTTAAACTCAAAGCCCTAAAACACCAACCCGAAAAACCATAACCATAAGGCTCTAAACCTTAAGACCAAAACGTTATAACACCTTAAACCTTAAACCATCAGCAAAACATTAAACCTTACACCTTAACACCCTAAACCTTAACACCATGTTAAAACCTAAACCCTAAACCAAAACCATAAAAAACCAAAACCCAAAAACCAAAACCTTATGACTAAAACCTTAAACCAAAAACCTTAAAACCCCAATTTTAAATTGTAACACCGAAACCCTGAAACATCTAAATTGTACAAATAACTCCAAAATCCTAAACCATAAAACGTAAACCTTAAACCCTAAACTTTATGATTTAAACCCCAAACTTTAAACCTTACAAGATCCAAACCATAAACCCAAAACCATAAAACGCCAACCTTGAAGACCATAACTTTAAGACCCTAAATTTTAAGACCAAAACCTAGAACCAAAATCCTAAACATTAAATGTTGCATGTTCATTATACAAGTTACTCGCACATGGAGCTAACAATCTTATTTATTGTGGCAAAATGTTTGTAATCAGTAAGTCATATGTAAATAAAGTTCTCCATGAATTTGTTATTGTTGTCAATGAGGTGTTTAGATGCCAGATCCAATGGTCAAGGGGAGAAGAGTTCTTTTGAGTCATGGCCAACTAATTCAAGGAAATTTTATGTGGTCTCTCGTTTGTTCATCAATGTGATTGACTACACATAGATTCACATACAAAAGCCAAAAGGTTCATTTGCTACTAATCACTTTTCCTATAAGCCAAAAGTTCACATCGTTCAGATGCAAGCAATTGTTGATCATGATAGACAATTCGGAGATGTTTTTGTAAAGTTGTCAAAATCCATGAACATCTCAAAGATTATTTGATTGTCTAGCTAAGGTGGGATTGTATGTTCACCATATTCTTGTTCATTTTATAAGCCTTCTTATTATCTTTCTTTTAAAAATACTTTAAGTGTTGTTTGAAAGACCTTTCTTGGGATTTGGTTCAATTCTTGTTAGTGTCCAATTAGACTATGTTGATTCAATCCATGACGTCCATGATTTTAACAATTTTTCAGTTGTGAGATGTCACAAGATTTTGTAGAATGCATGTATTTTATGTCATTGATAATGTTTAGATATCAGCCAATGAATTAAATTTTGTTTACAAAATATGTAGAATATCAATAAACATATAATAAATTAATGACCTCATTATCATTATGGGCACAATCAATATGTATGATCCCGAAAAATAAAATAAAAATGATAAGTCCATTAGAAGAAAAAGGCCAATATGTGACCATTACATTTACAACTACTAGCAACTATTTGGTCTTTGTAACTAAATTTTTGCTATCTACGACTATTGTGACATTGTGTTGACATCATCCTGACATCAGTCAAGCCATCTTCGATTAACCTGCAACTAGTTTGTGACTAATTTGATTTACATCTATATATGGGTTGGATTTATCATCCAAAAGTAGCCATTTAAAGTCCCATTAATCATAAGTGAAGTGGTGCTTAGTCATAGTTGACATATGTCTTTAGGTAAAATATTGCATTGTATGATTTTTCAGTGAGAGTGTTATACAAATGTGTAAAATATAAATCTATACATATTCGTAGTATTCATACGATAAATTAAAATTAAATTCCTTGAATGTAGTGGAAATGTGGTTTATGGATTAAATTAGTCATTTACCTAGCTTTTTCCAACAAGCCATATATTTTGTTTTATCCCCTAATGGCCATATACAAATAACCAAACAAGGTGGAATATTTAACTCACATCACTAGTTTTCTATTTAATCATACATGTGTTGCCAAAATCGGTTAATGCTTCTTGTGGATGGTGACCAGCATCACTTTTTATTTTGGATAATTTTGGAAATATTGGAAAAAGGCCTAAATTTGATGAAAATACAATCAAGGTGGGAAAATTCACAAATTTTTTAAAGCAACAAGCTTGAATTAAAAATCACTAGTCACCAATGTGTTTTTTCACAAATTTTGAAACAAAAAGAAATCTTAGAAACTTGGAAAATTTCCCAAATAGACTGGGGCTTAAAGTGTATATTAAATGCCCTATAAAATGCCCTAATTCGAGTACAATTAGCATTAGATATGGAAAATTCCCCATAAAGTTTAAAACTCAAACTTGAAAATAAAAAACTCAAATCACCATTCGACTAGATTTATAAACTCTAGCAATTAGATCAATCTGGCTACAACTAATTGTGTTTGTGACTTGGTGATTAGCATTAATTTCCTCATGTTGGGACCATTTGAAATAAAATGGGCTACTATTACCTATCTGATGTTTATGCAACCTCCAACACACAACAACACAATCCACACATCAAAACTATGATTAATGATGCCCCACAAACTTCAAATTATTTCCTTGTTACCCTATAACTTATTTCCAACTAGGGTGAAAAGGTTTACATATGTGGATAAGACAACATTTGTTTTTAAAAAACTATTGCAAATACTTGGATATAGTGAACAAGCATATTAGTCAAATGCCTGACACCCCAGTACTTGATAGGTTGTGGGATGCACATGGCAACAACACCATTCTTTGTTCCTTAATCATAGCCAATATCATAGAAAATTGCAACCCATCAACACATTACTAAATAAACCCACTACTAAATGTTGTGAATTTTAGAGGGATATAAAAACTCATACCTTATGATAGTGTAGAGATGTGCTTCCACCTTCTCCTTCCTCTTCCTTACCTTCTCCTTGTTGTTTTTTCAACCTTATATGTGAAAACCTCACATATGTGTCTAATTAGTAAAGGTTAATCTCTAAGTGCAAACATTTATATATTCTGAGTAACTATATTGCCTATTTTATCGCCAAAACAAGATTCCTGAAATGGGTCTATAACCTAACATTCTTCAAGTAAAATTAGAAAAGTAAAAATTTCAGCTCATCTATTTTTCTCTTTCTCTCTCCCTTAATAACTTCACACTTGCACATGAGCTAGAAGTGTTGGCAACATGATTGATTGGTAGGAAGGACAGGAAGCTCCATTCAACAAGAACTATAAATGGTGATGGTGATTGCCCAAAACAAATTTTACAAGACAAATGTTGTGACTAATACATGTGTGTCATTGAACTATTCACAATTTAATGATAGAACTCAAAAGGTAATGAAAAGTTTGGTACTTGAACTGTAGGTATAATAGGAGACCTTGTCTTGTAGTTATCCATATGCAGAATGGAGCTATCCATGTGCCCTAGTCTCTAAATATTTCCAATTTTTGGAGCCCCCTATCTTATTTTTTTCAAAGTCTAGAAGTGCTTGTAGTGTCATAATTTCACAAAAAATCATACACAAGTTAACAACTTTGTAAGACTTGAATCAAAAAATACAACATCCACTTGTTTTCTTTCTATGACAACTTTCAAAAGTGTGGCACAAACAATGATAAGGGATGTGGGAATGATTATACCTTCTCATGAGACCACGAAATGACCATGAAATTGTTGTACATGTCCTAGAAGAAAATTCATCCAAAACAGTCAACCTATTTATACAAAAAAAACTTTGACCTTGCTAATAGATTTGGAGATGGAAGGGGGTGAACAAAAAATTATTACTCATTTGCTACAAGAAAAGAAATGATATTCATCAAATGCAAGTGAGCACTTCTCTCTCTATCTACAACCCACTATTGAATGGTTCTCTTTTTCGAAGCAATACAAACAAACGAAGAACAAAGGTTTCAAGTGTCAACACCAAAATTGTGAAACATTGCCATGGACGACCATCTCTAGTTCTTTCATTTCCACAGGAGGAGTTCCCTCCATATAGGTGTCCCCCTTATTGACCTCAACACTCTTCTACTATGGAGACACACCTGGCCCATTTGCCTTCAGTGCATGTGTTATCACCTCCATTTACCACCACTTCATCTACATCGGCAATAGTAATATTGTCATTTCCCTCCAACAAAACTCCAGGCTGTTAAGAGTTGTTTTTTCCATGCCTTCCTCTACCATCACCTTTTCTACCTCTCTGCCTTTCATGTGGGTTTTTCTTTCCAAAAAAAATCCAAAACAATATTTAGAGAAGAAGAAAACCTTGCTACTACACCATCTTCTCTAACCCTTTAGGTCTTCCATTGTATAGCTATTGGCTGCTACTAAACCAACATTGTTACTTGACTCCCATTAGCCACACTTATTTCACCAAATCATGCTTGTTAAGAAATAGATTGCATCTCTTTTTCATTGGGAATCTGATCAAACATAGAAACCTCCATTATTGATTGCAGAAGAGAAGACACTATGTGTAAAAAAACCATGAAACATTGATGTGGTAAAAAATTTACTGCAATACTTTCAGAAGAAATGCCCAAACCCACCACACTCTTTGTGATATAGTGGGTAGCATAAAAGAGTGGACCAACCTTTTCTTCAACAAGTTTAGCATATTGGCTGTTATTTTGTGTGGTGGTCAACAAAAGGTGAACATCATCAAACATAAGAAACATACTTGTCTCCATCTCCTAAATAAACATCATGCTAATATGTGAAATCACCTAAATTTGAATTAATGAATTACATTTCTACTCTACAAAACATATAAAACCCCAATGCAACAACATAAATCTTCCTTGAGAAATGCTAAGAGAGGTAACTTGAATTGAAAGTTCAAGAATTACAACCTTAACACACACATTTCTTCTTGGAACATGGATAAAAATCCTGTATCTAAAACAACAAAAAGTCAGATCCCACCTGGTGCTCTTTGGGAAGATTGTTGAAAGCTTCTAATGGAACTTTGGAAATCAAAACCTACAAATCATAACCACAAATAAACAAGTGAACCTGTAGTACACCAGAATTTGCATAATTGGTCAACAATAATTATCCTTAGCTAATGTTTGATTCATCTAGATAAATTTACAGCTACTTGACTAATAATATGTAACAACACTGGAGTGATAATGTACTCATCCATAATCTCTTTATTGCATTAGGAATGGAGTGAAGCAGCCCTCCCCTCTCCTCAGAAAGGTGGCATGGTCTGTTTCCAATAGATCATTTGGTCTTAAAGGTTTAAGGAAGTGACCATAAAATTAGTCATATTTAACCAAGCCATTAAGAGCCAATAATGAAAAAAATTCATTTGATGGAAGACTTGTAAAGGGTTCAATTTATCAAAATAGTAAGAGATAACAAAACTTGGACTTAGTAAAAGGAAAGGACTAAAAGGGCTGGTGGGCACCAGGTCATAATTATATACGAAATAAAATAAAATAATGAAAGACTACAAGAACTTGGATTATTATCACATGACATAGATCCATATTCATATGAAATGTCAACATACTAAAAAAACATAATCAAATTTCAGTAACAACAATACTTTTCTCTCACATGATCATGTAATTCATTTCATCAATATTGTCAACTTCATCCATGTCATTAATAACATGCATGTTGTCAATTTTATCCATGTAATGAAGTTCAACCATATGATCCAATTCCATCCATGTTATCAATTGTAGTCAAGCTCATAGTCTTCTTTCATCTATGTAACTCATTTCATTTGAGTTCTGAATTTCATTTATGTTATTTTCATTGTAAACTTCATTAGTGTTATTTTCATTTCTGGATTTCACTGTGTACTTTGTGCAAACATGTTTGGTTTATTTTCATAGTAACCAGAAAATAAATTACTAACTTCCCCTTATTTTGCCCTATCTCAGAATGGGGCCTGGCCCTAAAGGATGGGGACCCAGGGGGCTTGGGGGTTAGTGTTGGGCAGTTAGCCAGTTGGAGTTGTGAGAACTGTCAGTTTTGGTTTCAGTTAGTAAAAATCAAACTGGAATGCGGTTTGATTTTTGGAACTGGGAACTGGAAGCAGGTCTAAAACTGGTTCAGTTTCTGGACCCAGAACCAGAATTTTTGGCCCAAAAAACAAGTTCAGAACCTGGGGTTAATCAGTAGTTCACCATCGACTTCAGACCAGGTTACTCAGAACCAGGTCTGATTTTCAGAACCAAAACCAGAACCTGTATTATTGTTTACTCAAGAACCAAACCAGAACCAGACCTGGGTTTCCAGTTTTTGATGGAACTGGAACCATTCTAATATTATTTTTTCAAACCCATACCGGAGGGTCTTCATAAAAGTCAAGAACCGCCCAACACTGGTGGGACCCGTGGGTATCTACAGGGCCAGTAAACCAGGCTACCACACGCCCAGATAACGTGGACAAAATACAAAAAGTTTGTGTTTCAGACCTACCCCAAGCAGGGCAAGTGGGCCGGGGTGGCAGGGGGAAACGAAACGGAAGGTATCAAGAGCGGCCTGCACGGTGTGGAGAATATGAAAAAAAGGAACCAAAGTATTGTATTTTGGTTGTTTTTAAATTGCCAGATTGCTCTTCAAATAATACCTACGGGGAGTTGAGATTCAACGTTTTCTATTTAGAATTGTGTCAATTTGTGGGTGGGGGACAACTGAGCAAGGCTCTAGCATATTGCTTCTGAAATCCATTGACCATTCACTGAAAATCACGAATACTGATCATAGTAATTCATGAATTAATAATTTGAAAGTTTTAAACAGGATTGCAATTTTTTTTGAAGGATTATAAATTTGTGTACAGAATTTTCCGCATGGTGGAGGAACATCCTTGGAGGGAAAAAAGAAGTATTTCAAGTAGATTCATGGATATGTTGTAGCAACCAATGTTATCTTGTTCCTAGGTTTTTGGCTTTGGTCTGGGTTTAGGAATCAAACCCAGAAAGTCTACATGGACCCAGACCCGGTGGGTCTTAAGGTTTTCTTCCTAATAGGTTTCAATACTTTTTATTTATTTTATTCTTAGTTAATAAAAAGAACTGAAAAAACATTTGCTTGACCTTTACCGAATTAATTTTCTGTTGAACATCAATGGTAGGTAGGGTACTATGTTCCAATATGTGCTCAAGGGCATAGGCCATGTTGTTTTGGAAAGGGGAGAATGTGGCAAGGGTAAGTTATAATACAATTGAAGTGTACCTTGCATGGACAAACCTATGTTTGAATTGATGAAATGTATTGCTCCTAAGTGGCTATACGAATAAAACCAACTCTATGGAGAAAATGTGATGATAAATGAAATTGCATTCATCCATGAAATTGACTACATAGATGCAATTGGTCATAGGGATGAGATCTGAGATGGATGAGAACAATCCTCAATATGACCATGCAAGGATGGACTTGACTACATAGGTGGTTGAAATTAATGATACATGGCAAATCAGACAATTAGTCCACACAAATGGGTGAAACTAGGTTCATGGATGAAGATACTAACATGGATGATGAAAATATCACATGGATGAAATTCACCAAGTAGCACTCTTTAAAGCACATGGATCATGCAATTGATGATATGGATATTACATTCATGTCCTTGGAATATTAAGCATCATCTATTTGGTTGAATATCATCCACATGGCTAGTAACATTTGTGTAATCAACATGATATGTTGCATTAGCATCATTCATGCAATCACAATTTTTTATGTTTCTCATGTCATGTATGTTGTCAATTTTATCCATATTTCCAAGTTTCACCCCTTTGAGCATTACTACCAACCATGTTTAGATTTTATTTGTGTGATGTAGATCAACGATATGGTCCAATTCCATCCATATAGTCAAATCATTCATGTTATCAAATTCTACCAAATTCATAGAACTATGGTCATGGATCAAATTGATCACACATGAAATGTTGCCCAATGGAAGAAACATGATAATAAATGCATTTGTGTTTATGCTTGAATTTGACCACGTAGATCAATGCAAGATAAAATATGACACAGATGAGAATGATCCTCAATATCAATAAATTGACACTAAGGACAAAACCAGGTGCATAAGAATGATAATAGTGATATGGAAAATTATACTATATGGATGAAATTTATAACATTTAGATGATTTATATTAGTTTTTTTTTTTTGGTATGTGCATTTCCCACAAAAACATAAATTTTTGGGTTCTTGAATTTTGATCCTTCCTACCAGACTAATTACCATGTACCTAGCTTACCAGAGCCATTAAGCTTCCTAACCATAGCACAACAACTCATAGCAAACTCTAATTGCTTTTATAACTAATTACCATTGTCCACTTCGTAGATCATTGACTTGTTAAAGGTCAAATTCCTATGCATGCCATGCTATTGTTACTTTGCTCTAAATGGGTATGCTTTCTTATGCATGTTGATTTGCACACCTTCTTACTACATAACGAGTTGTGACATTTTGGCATGTTATCTCTCTATATGTTGGCTTGCATGCTGACTTGCTACATGCTCAGGCTCACCATACCTAACCTAACTTTCATTCTATTTACAACTTCAGTAATTCCATTACCTAAAATGTGTAACAATGGCAAGTGCAGTCATGAAAATCAATTTTATGCATGCAATACTTTAGCCCAAGGGAATTACTTCCATTTTTTTCGAAATCGTGTCCAAAAAACTATAGGGTGAAACTTATTAGGAAAAAACAAAGCTGTATAATTTATTTAAATATAAATAAGTTGCTTAGAATATGATTATGAGAATATATCTTAAATTATTTTAGAATATTTTTAATTTTAATAAAAAGATAGGATATATTATCATTTCATAGCATACCAAAAAAATCCCTTTATTTCACATGTTCCATAAATGTACAAAGAATAGATGCCCTTAAACCTTAGCTAGATGAAAGTAATAAGGGTCCATGGAAAGAAAGGTCACATGGATGAAATTCAATTTATCATGGATGAATTTGACCACATCAATGCATTTGGTGATATGGAGGAATTTAACTTGACACAAAATTAAATGAAACTACATTCATAGATTAGTTTGACCATCATCTCAATATGGTTGAATTTGATCCAAACAACCATTAAAATTATCTATGTTGTTTTGATCCATGAAATCAAATCTCATCCATAACATGTCAAATTTCATCCATATTGCCAAAATACATCCATGTCATTCATATCACCCATGTCAAGTCAATCTCATTCATATAATGGTGTTCCGTATGATCCAATTCCATCCATGTGCTCAATTTCTATTCTTGAGTTCATGGTTTTTTTTTATCCATGTCAAATTTACCAAAACAAGTTGCAAACAAATGTTTGTCAACCATGTTATTCAACCTTGAATTGATGAACTCCATGATTTTTTCCACAATTTGAACATCAAATTTATAATGCAACCCATGATTTGCAAAGGAAGGTGGTTGATGTCTTAATAATTGCATTGTTGTAAAAAATAATGGGCTTTATTAATGATTATTTTAATTCATTCATTACTACAAAAGGTGGGTCTATTTCACTAACCCAATTCACTAGAAGACCTTAGAAAGTGAATTGAATCATCAATGTGCCTTTTTTTCATTTCAATTCAAGGTAAACTTGAATCACTATAAAATTGGCATGTTCAAATATAATCAAAATACTTCACAAAGGTTTTCTTTTATTATTAAAACTATTATCTCAATCTTGCATAAAAATTTATAATCAGTCATTAAATAATATATTTCATTTTGAATGTGTTAACTTATTTATTATTTACTATAACCTTTTAATGTATCATTTAGTTACAATATGACATATTACATGATTGTTTAAACCAAATTAAATTGAATATATATATATAATTTGGAAATTTTGGTATTTATTTTGGGCTTTCACTTGATAAAAATATTTAAGAAATAAAACAAGATGAGAATCCAATTTTCATTATGTAAAACTTAAGAAATAATTTTAAATATTAAATAAATGTATATTATATATTACATCATATATTGTATAATACATTTCTTCATAATTCAACGATTTTGTATATGTAATACACTATAGAACATTGAAAGGTTTTGACATAATGTTATTATATGTTGATATATTATATTACACTTCATAATTAGCATGTAGTAGTTTATAAATATAATAAATTATATTAATTATAATATGCTATATTATTGACACATAATATAGTTTCAACTTTGTAATTTAATATTCAAGAATTTAGTAATATTTTATTATTAATTGAAATAAATGGTTAAGATTTGAGGAAGTCCTTTAATTTACATCTTTTTAAACCATAAATTATTTTCCATAAAAAAGATGAAAATTTTCAAAGTTCATTCAAATATGATTTACTTACAAATTATGTCATGAAATGATTTTGTTCGCGAAAAATTGTGTTTTGAGTAGTTTTTTAAACAATGACATTCGAATGTATTTTTTGATAAATGATTTGATATTTTTATTTATTATACAAGTGTAGAATTTTGAAAAAAATTCAAGCATGAATTTTCAGTTATTTCATTTGAACAAAAAATGAGAGAAAAATACATATCAAAGTTTGAGTTATAAAACAATTTAGTGTAATTATGATACATTTAATTTTTGACATGTTATATTACAATGCTAAATGGTAATGGGTTGGCAAAGACAATGGATTGTTTCCTTGATACCAATCTTATCTCTACCAAGAGGTGGGTGTCAAAGGAATTTTTTAATATAATATAATATAATATAATATATTAATTTTATTACTATTATTATTATTTATTTAAAAATTTGACAGGTTTTTAACACTCAATAACACTCTTGGAGTAGGGCATTCCTGAAGTAAGTTTCCCTTGGCTCCATCTTGGGTGGGCGCTTACTTGGGGAACACCGTGCTCCTTGGACATTATCCTCAATGGTGTGGAGAATATTAACTAGGAACCAAAGGTCTTGGGTTCTTGTTCTTATTTAATTGGGAAATTGCACTTCAAATTCCTATGGAGACTTGGACTCTAGACTTGGGAGCTTGAAATTGGGGGGCAAGGGACAAAATGTCAGGGTGGCCCAAATGGTATGGGCCATGGGGAATATAAAAGAGAAACCAAAAGTCTTGCATTCTTGTTTCTTTTCAAAATTTGGGAAATTGTACTTCAAATATCTTTCGGGAATTGAAAACTGACATTTACCATTTACAAATTACAATTGTCTCAATTTGGGGTGGGGAAGAATGGGTTAGGCTCTAGCATAGCATATGGGTGTAGAGTCCATTGACTTTTTATTGAGAATTGAACTACATTTCATAAATTATATATTTTTATTATTCTTAAATAGTGGCCAAATTTTACCCTTGGTTGAGGAGTATCCTTGGTGGCAAAGCATAAATATTTCAAATAGAATTTGGGATGTGGTGTTGCAACCCTTTTATCATTCCCATTTACAAAGATCAATTTTAACAAAACTTTGTTTGACAATTTGATTGATTGCCAAGGAATTCTATACATTTATCCCTCATGTTTTGAACCTTTAATTTCACAAGTCTACTTATTCACCTTATAATCTTCATTTTAAGACATTGTGTTCATATTGATTTGAACTTCAAAAAACATGAGCATTCAAAGTATTCCATGAAAGTCTTAGTTGTGAGAGAATTTATAATTGTACTCAACCACACAATTACTTTTATTGAAAGATTTACTTATTGAATTTTGACACCTTTCCAACAAAAAATTAGGACATTTGATTCTACATTCATTCCACCATTGGATCTAAAATTTGAAACACCAGATCTTTGGCTAAGCTCAGAAGAAACAATCAACCATTCTAATTCCTCAACTTGGAAGCAATGATTTTTTTGTGGCTATTTATTTCCTTTTAGTGAAATGTATTTTGGGAAAAAAATTCTCTTTTTTTTGAAAAGAAATTGCCAAAAAAATCACCGAAAAAACTGTAATTTTTAAAAAAAAATTGGCTTTTACATACGGAAATATATATATGACTACATGAAGTAAAATACATATAAGTCCCACAAATTGGGGTCCAAACTGAAAAGAAAGACTGGTGTAGAGGGTCTATTTTTGAACTGTACATAGATACACTAGACACCTTGCTTAGCTAGGGGGCTACTCACCTAAACCTAGGGATCTACCTAGGTTATGTACCCACCAGTGTTGGTCTGGTATCACCCTTTTGATTTACCAGCCCAATTTCATGATGCAATGTTATCAATATCAATATGACTAATATGATACCAGCTGATATAAAGTTTCAACTGTGGTTTAAATTCAGTGTTGCATTAGGGTTGAATTCAACCTTAGGGTATAAATTTTCAACTCTGGTATAAGTCCAGTCTCTCATTAGGGTTGCTTTCAATTCTCAGCCTCCCAACATCGCAACTCAGAGCACATAATCATAGCAAGATTGATACCAAGCAAGAAGGCAGCCGTAAACCCGAAACAATGGTATACACTATCATACTCAAACCCTAAAACTAAGCTGGTCAAGTTTGTGGCTGTTTTTGCCAAAATATGTATGGGGGGGGGATGTTGGTATTGAACTAGTACCAAGTGGATCGATGCTAGACTGATCAGGTTTGCAATACCATTGCATATATCAGGGCTCAACCTATATACTGGACCAACTTTGGTACCCACCTACCTAGTGGGCTTATTCATCTACTTCCTACCTACATACCCTCTTACCTTGGCTTTCAACCTACCTATTTATTTAACTACCTAGACTATTTACCTTCTTATGTGGGCCCCCAAGTAACCTACCTACTTACTTGCATACCTAGACTACCTAACTTCATACCATGGCCCCCAACTTACCAACTCAAGGACCCATTTACCTTGGCCACCCAACTTTCAACTTGGTTACCTAAATGTATGGGTTATGTACCCACCTAGGTTACCTACATACTGAAATCACCAACCTATTTCAAAGGTTAAATCAACTACCTAGTTATTTACCTAGTCTAATTAAGAGTAGTTGCACATTAAGGTGGACTAAAAACAACACATGTGGAATCCATAAATCACAATGAGAATTGATTATGACAAGGTATCAAACATCCCAAGTCGCAGTCCATAGAAACCATTTATATTTAGGTAAGTCACTCTAAAATACATTGCATAATAAAATGATTACATTTTATCACCAAATTTTTTTCTATGTTTTTATAAATATGTTACAGTTGTTAGATGAGTCCCTTCCAAACATTGAAGGTGGTTCTAATTTCATTTTAACAAGCTACCTTGACCCTTACAAAAATTATTTGTGTCCAACCAATTATGGACTATCTAGTGTGCAATCAACCTTAAACTACTTAACTACATACTCACTTACCTAGGTTAACTACCACCTAAACTACTTGTCTAGGAAAGTAATGATACCTCAAAACTTTTCATATCATTTGGGTATCCCCTAGGACCAAGGATATTTTGATAGCAAATTTTCAAAAATGAATCCAATGGGCATCCAAAAAACCATTATATCCCCAAGACCCAGTCATGTCAAAGTCTTTTTCTAAATCATTATTCTCAGATGAGCGAAGTCCCTTTTTCAATCATTCAATGTCCTTTTCTAAATAATTTATTTTGTGGTTTTCAAAGTACTTTTAGATGAATATTTAAGGTAGAACATAGTCCTTCTTTGGAACATTATTCACACATGAGCAATATTTCTCGCTCTTCTAACAGCTTTAATTTATCTACCACCTCAAACTTTTTTAACTCTTTTTTATTTAATGTTTACGAGTTTATTGATGACATAGATGTCAAAACCTTCACATCAATTTTAAGGTGACAATAGTCATTATACTTGTTCATAAACGTTTTTCACTACAAGCGAATGGTGTTAGGTGTTGGTCAATTAGTGTATCTACATGTTGAGGTTTGTGATGTGTTCACAACCATGTGTGAAGGACACATGGATTATTTAAAATCTTGAACTTCAAATTAGTTGAATTCAAGGAATTGGTGTGGTTTTTGGTTCTAATAACCATCAACCACACAAGATTAACTAATGATGCTTGTAAACTTCTCAATTGACCATGTGAGTTGACTAGAATAATGCCTCTTGAATTTCATTTTATACTTCAAACATGACAATGTCACCGTGCATGACTCATTCATGTCGAATTGGTCCTAAAATGAACTTTTCATTTTATTGTGCATTAATGTGTAATTTTAGATGAGATCCCATGGCCTATTGTTGATGAAAGGGTAATGTTGGCTTTTGGAATTCAAGATTTCCTAGGTTGCATGAAGTCCATCAACAAAACCTTGATTGATGTGATAATATTATGACATTTTGACATCAATTGTAATTGACCCAAATGAATGATTATTTCAAGCATTTGTTCATGCAAATGATCGTTTCAAATATTTTCTTAGGGATCCAAGTTATGTGGGCAAATTTTTTTTATTACATGACAAATTCATCATTAATGCAAATTGTTTCTTGATGTTAATGAAAGGTTAAAACATACAATAAGATATATGTGGGATTCAGGGTTACAATGGAGTGGGGAGTTAGCAAGTTTAAAAGAAGTAATATAAGTTACTTTTGAAAAGTTTTTACTCCACAAAACTCAAGTTTTACCACTTGTTTCATTAAAAGGAATTATGTCTTTTACAATAATAAATCAATGATTAGATGTCCTAAACAACTATATAATTGATTGTAGTCATAAGATATTATTTCAAATTCTATGTGGAAAAAAGTTGTGGCCATATATTTGTGATGTATTTGCTTAGTAAATAATGATGTGGTAACAAGAAGGATGAAATTATTTTTTCATTGCACAATTTTTCATCCATATAACATCCATGATTGAGACAAAGTGACGTGGATATTCAAAATATCATTTCAAAATGTGATTAAAATAAAATCATTTCAAATAGAACTAAATAATGACTATGCAAATGACACGGACAAAATGATGTGTCATTACACAGACAATGTGGTCTTGAAATTACCTTACAATGATTCAAAAATGATTATTAATCATTTAATAGAAGTATAAATAGACATAAGGAACAATGGCATGTAAGATTTTGATTATTATTATTATTATACATATAGGTAATATAAAAACTTTTATTACATTTTATATA
>Ga0209611_10004703_pt1 | contig 23257 bp, 22 predicted proteins | sample S1TSphgellanicum_3_FD_187693 | JGI IMG/M metagenome (GOLD analysis project Ga0209611, IMG submission 187693) | Host-associated microbial communities from peat moss isolated from Minnesota, USA - S1T2_Fc - Sphagnum magellanicum MG (SPAdes) (version 2) | ecosystem: Host-associated > Plants > Peat... | reverse complement strand
TCTGGTCGACCGATTCTGGGCGCCTGGAGTGGGTTTCGCTTCGTTGTTGTTGCCCGCAGGGGGCTGTCTGATTCTCACGGGATCGCCGAACTTCATGTGGGTGGTGGCCGCCTGCGTGATGATCGGACTCGCCGCCGGCGCCGAATTGGATCTGATGGCCTACCTGTGCTCGCGATACTTCGGGCTGCGGCATTACGCCAAGATTTACTCGGTGCTGTATGCGCTGCTCGCGACCGGCAGCGGAACCGCGCCGGTGGTATTCGCCCATATCTTCGATCGCACCAAAAGCTATCGTCTCAGCTTCCTCATCGCCATGGTGCTGTTTCTCGGCGGCGGGGCGGCTCTTCTGTTGATGGGACGCTATCCGCGCCGCGACTGATCTCAATGCGCGGCAAACCTCGCCCTTCAGGGCGGGGAAGGACGGCGCGGACGCTGAAGACCTCGTTCATCGCGGTGTCCGACGCTGTTCTATGTGCTGACGGATGAACGCTTCACCCAGTTCCACGTGGTTCCGGGAAATCCATCGACGAATGAAACCTCCACTCTGCGCGCGGCGATGGTCCAGCGCGCATCGGCGCTGCGCAGTTGATCCAGGTATCTGAGACAGACGATCTCCCGCTCACCCGTATGGCGTTCGTGCCAGGCGGTGACATAGGCCAGCGTGCTGGCGGTGGGCCCGGTGATCGACAGGCGAATCTGACCCAACTGGTGATGCGTGCGCCGGAATGAGGATTGCCCCGCGGCGATACGATCGGCAATCGCGTTTGCGCCGACGATCATTCCGCCCCTGCCCGGACCATAGTCGGCGGCCGCGTCGCTCGCAAAACAGGTCCTCACGGCATCGATGTTCCCCTCGTCGAGCCAGATACAGTAGTTGGCAAGCAGCTCCCGGATCCGATTCGATTCGACAATATCTTGGGTGTCATGCATGGCGTCGAGACTATATGAGCGGGCATCGCGGCGGAAGACCGTGGGCGGCTGCGAATGGGGCGAGCCTGCATGGCGCCGCCCCGCGGCGGGACATCGCCGTCGGGCGCCCGTCGACTCGCCGGCGGCGGTGCGCTCCCTGATGCATGGGGAAACCTCGGCCCGAAGGGCGAGCAGGATGCCAGGTGGCTAATCGTATCGATTTCGATGTAAAATCGACCGATGAGCACCATTACGGTCACCGGGTACAAGGAAGCGAATCAGACGCTGTGCCTCGGTGACCTGAAGCAATCGCTGTATGACGAGGGTAAAGTGCTCATGGATCGCGTGCTCGTTGCGCTTCATGGTGACGAGCATCGCTCACGGCGCTTTCTCGAGATGAAGATTTTCAAGAAGGATTTCTTCAACTACTACGAAAAGCACGTTTTGCCGCCGGTGGTGCAGCGCACGCTCGCGAGTTGCGTCGCCAGCGGCAGCACCGACCTGATGGATTTTGGCCGTCGCGCCATGCTCGATCTCACGGCAGATTTTGCCGGCATCGATCGCCCCGTGGGTACCGAGGAAGAACGCGACGCCCTCGTGCACATCATCCACAAATTTGGTGCCGCAGCGACGTTGGGGCAGTACCAAGGCGATCGGGAAGCCGTAAGGGAAGAAGTGCGGGCCACGTTGAAGGTCTTTGACGAGAAATTTTTCGTCCCTTCCGTCGCACGCCGCCAGGCGGCGCTCGTCAAATTCCGCGCCGGGGAAATCACCGAGGCGGAGTTGCCGCGGGACATTCTCACCGTGCTGTTGCGCAACGAGGACAACCTGGACCTGCCGCGCGACATGGTACTGCGCGAAACCGCATTTTATTATCTGGCAGGGGCCCATACCTCGGTCCATTCGCTGACTCATGCGATGCATGAGATGTTTCAGTGGCGCCTCATTCATCCGGAGGATGGGCGGCGCATGCAGACCGATCCTCTGTTCGTTCAGCGCTGTGTCCATGAAAGCATGCGGCTGCATCCCTCCAGCCCGATCGCCCAGCGCAAGCCGCTGTGCCCGATGCACCTGCCGTCGGGAGACGATGTGAGCACCGAGGATACGGTCGTGGTCGATTTGTACAACGCGAACCGCCAGGTCGCGACCTTCGGCCCGGACGCGGCGGAGTTCAACCCACATCGCGTTTTGCCGGGCAATCAGCCCCCATACGGGCTCACGTTCGGTGTCGGCGTGCACACCTGCCTCGGCCGCAATTTGGCGGCGGGAGATGTCGCGCGAAGCAATACCGATCCGCTGACGCATCAGTACGGTACCGTCACGCTGCTGGCGCGGGCTTTGCTGCAGAAGAATGCGCGTCCCGATCCAAACCATCCGCCTTCCCGCGAAGTCGCTGTTGCCCGGGAGGCGTGGGCGAAGTACCCGGTCCTGATCGACTGATGGATATCGCGGCTCGCGGCCCGCTTGCGACGGTTCTCTCGTTCGTCGCGGCGTGGAATGCGAACGATATCGAGGCGGTGGTCGCGCATCTGCACGAGGATGTGTTTTACCACAACGTGCCGGTCGACCCAATCCATGGGCGCGCGGCGGTCAGCGAGTACTTGCACAACATCGGAAAGTTCGATTGGGTCAATTGGCGGGTGCTCGCGATTGCCGAATCGGGAAATCGAGTTCTGACCGAGCGCATCGATGAGTTTCGTCTGGCGGGGCGGAACATCAGTTTGCCCCTGATGGGAATTTTTGAGGTCGAGCAAAGCCTGATCCGCAGCTGGCGGGACTACTTCGACATGGCCATGTATCGCCGCCAACTGACGCTGCCGCCGGCGGAATCACCGGCGCGAAGTTCCCCGTAGGGCTTCTGTCAGGCCCCCGTAAGTTTGCCGTAGGGCCACCGCGAGGATCCTCATGTTGCTTCGTGACAGAACCGTGCTGGTAACCGGAGCGAGTTCCGGCATCGGTCTCGCGGCGCTGCGCGTATTCGCCGAAGAGGGCGCCGCGGTGTTCGGAGTCGCGCGGCATGCCGAGCCTGCGGCCGCGGTGGTGAGCGAGCTGCAGAGGGCGGGACATCGCGTCAAATTTGCGTCGGTGGACATCACCCGGCCGGGCGAGCTCGAAGCGCTGGTCGATGAAATCGAGCGCGATCAAGGACCGCTCGACGGTGCCTTCAATAATGCATCGGTGACGCAGGATGCTCATTCCATCGAAGAGATACCCGAACACGTGTTTGACGAGGTGATGGCCATCAATCTGAAGGGCACGTGGCTGTGCATGCGGCTTGAAATCAGCCGAATGAAGCAGCGCCGGCGCGGCGCGATCGTCAATACGAGTTCAATCGCGGGAGTCCGGGGAATACCGGGTCTGGCTGCCTATGTGGCGAGCAAGCACGCCATTCTCGGGCTCACCCGGGCGGCCGCGCTGGACGCGGCGCCGTTCGGAATTCGCATCAATTGCCTGTGTCCCGGCACGACTCGTACCCCGATGATGGAACGGCAAATGCGCACCCGCCCGAACGGCGAGGCCGGCACGCGGGCGCGCATTCCACTCGACCGGTTCGCCACACCGGCGGAGCAGGCCAACGCCGCCGCATGGCTGCTGTCGGACAAGGCGTCCTTCGTGACGGGCGAGGAACTGGTCGTGGACGGCGGCTCGACGGTGCGTTGAATCGTCATCGGCACGGCGGACGTGGTTCGGCACTTCGCAGTGATGCGAGAGCAGGGCCGGTTCGTATCGGCGGGAAACTCTGCCAAGGCGCCCATACCTCAGCGCATTGATCGAATCCAAGCCGCGGCCGCATCGAGCATCTCGTCACGCACATCGGCGTCCTTGCGGCCGCTGCGCGCCGGCACATGGAAGGAGTGATCCGCCCCCTCGAGCCAGTGCACCGCGGCGCGGGGGCTCAAGCTCGAGATCATCGGCTCGAGCAGCGCGACCTCCGCCAGCGCGTCGCGGGTTCCCTGCAGGAAAAGCATCGGCAACTCCACCGTCGACAGATGCGCGGCGCGCTCGCTGCCCGGCTTGCCCGCCGGATGCAATGGGAACGCGAAAAACACCAGCCCCTTGACGCCGCCGAGCGCGTCCCGGGCCTGTGCCTGCGAGGTCATGCGACCGCCGAAGGATCGGCCGCCCGCGAACAGCGCGAGACCGGGCAGCAACGCGTGCGCGGCCGCCACCGCCGCACGCACCGTCGCGTGGCACAGCGACGGCGGATCGGGGCGCCGGCCGCCCTGTTCCATGTACGGGAATTGATAGCGCAGCGTCGCAATGCCGCGCTCGGACAGCCCATCGGCCAGTGAAGCCATGGACGCATGTCGCATGCCGACGCCCGCGCCGTGGGCGAGCAGCAGGCACGCCTTTGCGCCGCTTGGCCGATTGCACAAGCCGGAGACGCGCAGGTCTTCATGGACTTCGATGCTGATCTCGTTGGCGGTCATCGCGTTGCTCCTCGAGTACCGCGACTGCGGGCTTCGAATCCATCAAAGGCCTGGCAGTGAATGTAAGGTATCGCGTGGGATTGAGCGAGGCGGAACGGCAAGAGTCGCAGGCGATGCACAGGTGTCGCGGGAAACACGTGACCGCTTGACCGCGGCCGACAAGGTGGTGACCATTGCGCTGTGGGGTGTATCCGGCGGCGCTCCGACGGTTTTCTAGGTTGAATAAGTAGCTTGGCAGTGTGAGGAGGGAGTGGCCGGTGAAAACCATGTGGTCCTGCATGAATGGAAGGATTCGGACCTTGTGTATCTTGATGCTGGCCTCGAGAGCGACAGCGGCATCGTCGCCAGAGGCGGCTGCTTTTCCTCCCTTCACCGCTTCGCAGGTCATCGAAGGCAGCAAGGTTTACACGGCAAGCTGTCAATCGTGCCACGGAAGCAATCTAGAAGGCCTGGCAGGGCCACCGCTCGCGGGACCGCAATTTTCCGCAAAGTGGGTGGGTGGTAGTTTTACGCTGCAGGATTTCCACAAGGCGGTGAAGACTCAAATGCCGTTGGGCGCGGCAGGCACTCTTTCCGATCATCAATATGCCGACGTAGTCGCCTACATTCTGTCGCGGAACGGTTACGTTTCCGGGAATGATCCGCTGACGGAGTTGAATATCGCTCGTGTCCTCGAACGCCCGGTGGGCCATGAACCGGAACCGGCAATCGGAGGGAGGTATCAGGGAGAAGTGCCCGCGTTGCCCCAGAGTGTCGGCAAGGCCGTCACGGATCGACCCGATGATATCGAGATGGCCAATCCGACGGAATCGGACTGGCTCTTGTACAACCGAACATTGGATGGCCAGCGTTATTCGACGCTCAAACAAATTACCAATAAGAATGCGGGGAAGTTGGCCGCCACCTGCTTGTTTCAACTGGGCGAGGTGGGCTGGTTCCAGGCGAATCCCGTCGTGTACGACGGTGTCATGTATATCACGTCGCCGTATAACACCTACGCCATCAATGCAAAGACCTGCGAGAAAATTTGGACGCGGCTCTATCCCGAAAATACCGAAGGGAAGAACAGCCTGGTAAGAGTCACGCGCGGCACCACCATTTACAAAGGCAAGCTGTACCGCGTGACTCCCAACGGCCATTTCCTGGCGCTTGACGCCAAAACGGGAGAGATCATTTGGGATGTTCTTCTGGCCGACGTCTACCATGGCTATTGGTTGAGTGCGGCGCCGATTGCCTACGAAGGCAAGGTCATCATCGGCGAAGCGGGCGCCGACTGGGGGGCAAACGCTCACATCTTTGCTTTGGATGCCGGAACCGGCGAAGTAATCTGGAAGTTCAACCTCATACCAACGGGCAATGAATTGGGCGCGGACACGTGGAAGCGCGGCTCTGAACATGGCGGAGGGGCGTCGTGGTCCACCTATACCTTGAACGTCAAGGAAGGGAACTTATACGTTTCTGTCGGTAATCCCGCACCTTCCTTTGATGGTGCGCTGCGCCCGGGCGACAATTTATTCACCGATTCGGTGGTCGTGCTGGATTTTCGCACCGGCAAATTGCGGTGGTACGCGCAGCAGGTGGCGCATGATGTGCACGACTGGGATACCGCGGCCGCTCCCGTCGTTTACGAGCAGAACGGCAGGGCTTATATGGCGGTCGCCAATAAAGCGGGATGGCTCTACATCTATGATCGAACCACCCACAAGTTGCTGGCGAGGTCGCAGGTGACGAGGCAGGAGAACATGGATGCGCCAATCACCACCGCGGGCACTTACCACTGCCCCGGACCTCAGGGAGGGGTCGAATGGAACGGCGCCGCCTATTCGCCGCAACAGCAAACGTTATTCATCAACTCCGTCGATTGGTGCGGGACCTCGATTTTGAAGGAAAGTCGCTACGTCGAGGGTTCAATGTATTACGACGGATCTTACATACTGGACCCTCGAAGCGAGGCAAAAGGTTGGACAAAAGCCTTCAATGCCGCTGACGGAAGGCCTGTTTGGACACGTAGGTCGCCGACCCCCATGGTGTCGGGGCTGACGCCGACTGCCGGCGGCGTGCTGTTCACCGGCGACCTCAGCGGTTACTTCCTCGCCCTGGATTCAGAAACGGGCGATGAACTCTTTCGGTTCAATACGGGCGGTGGCATAGCCGGTGCGGCAGCCACGTATCTCGTCGACGGCAAACAATATGTCGCAATCACATCCGGAAATCACTCTCGAACAGTCTGGAACGATACCGGTGCGATGACCGTGGTAGTCTTTTCATTGAACGAGTAGCGACCATGAAACTGATTTCCCCACCGGCCGCTCGAGGGCGACTCCTTTCACTGACGATGCGGGACAGTTTGATCCGATCGAGCTCGGCGCTTATCCGTGAGAATGAGGGGACATGTGCAATGATGCGAATGAAAATCATCGCCATCGCGTGCTGCATCCTGCAGGGCGCTGCAACATCCGCGTACTCAGCCTCTGCGCCTGCCGGCGAGACTGCCGACGCCAAGTCCGCCGCACCCGCCGCGCCCGCCGCGGTGTGCGCCGAAGCCATAGTCAATCCGATCAGCGGCTACGCCGAATGTGTCCGCCCGCGCGGCGCGCCGGTGGATCCGCCGCCGCCGCGACCTCGCGTCGCCAAGCTCGCGGTCTTTGATTTCGAACTCGAGGATGACAGCCCTGCGGCATCGTTTGTAGGCAGCATCACGAGCGACGCAGCGACCATGGAAAAGGTCAGCAGCGAGGCGCGCCGGACATTGGCGGAGTCGGCGCGCTTCATCCTCGTCGACCTCGGCAATGTCGACGCGGAGCCGGTGAGGACCAGGTCGCTGCGAAACTGCGACGGTTGTGAGGCCGGCATTGCATTGCAGGCCGACGCCGAACAGGCGCTGATCGGGGTGGTGAAGAAGGTTACCCAGACCGACTATTACGTGTTCATTCAAATCAGGGACGCACAAAGCGGCAAGGTCCTGGAGCAAGAACAGGCCAATTTCGCCGGGGGCCCGGAGGGCTGGGCGAGCGCAGTCCGCACGCTGCTCAAGCATCAGGTGCTGGTCCCCGCCGCCGAACCGTGATTGCCGCGAGGCGTTCATCATCGGGTAGGCCTATGGGCGCATCGCTGGGCAACGATCCTTTATGGATGCAGGGCCGCCAGACGGACGGTGACGATGTATCGGTTTCGGTCTCTCGAATCTGCCATCGGCAAAGGCGCTCACAACACCGGCATGGGGACCGACGGGTCTTCGGCGAGATACCAGTCGACGACCTCGTGAAAGAATTGGTTGCCGCGCTCGTTCTTGCCGAACACCAGGCTCTGCAGCGCCCCTGATTGGAGTCCTTGCTGAATCTGCGCGCCCAGCACGTAATCCTCGTCATGTGTGACGTCGCGCAGAAAATCGATCATCCGCTCGATATGGGCCTTGTCGGCGTCGTCGGCCGGCGGGGTGCGCCGCGCGTACAGCAGCACGGTGCGGTTACGATCGGGGGTCGGCCCCGGAAACAACTGGGCGATCTGGGCGATCTCCGGCGCAAGGAACGCCGAAACGTTCGGAAACAGGATACGCACGAAGTCGAAACCTGAATTTTCACATCGTCCCCACTGCTCGCGCGGAACGTCGCGCAGCCGGGCGATGTCCATCTGCGGGAAGCCGATGCGCAGGTGCGGGCCAAAGGCCTCGTAATGCGTGACGTTCGAGGGCGTGCGCACGGCGATGGTCTTCGGGTGCAGCGTCGCGAAGTGATAGCCCTCGAGGTAGCCGTCAAAGGCGATTTTCCAGTTGGCACCCTCGATGACGCGGGCGCCGAGAAACGTCCAATGCGCGAGGTCTGCCGCCTCGAAGTCCTCGAGCAGGCCGCCGTAATACCCGTCCACGTCCAAGTTCGTGCCCGGCGTCAGGCCGACGAAGATCATCCCGGCGCGCTCGGCGCACGGCAATGCCGTCAATGAGCGTTGCGATTTGTCGATGTCGCCGAAGTTCCTGGCGTCCGTGATGGCCAGCAGCCGGCCGTCGTTGCTGTAGGTCCAGCCGTGATACAGGCACGTGAATCGCGGGCAATTGCCATGCCCGGCCGCAATCACCGGTGCGCCGCGGTGCTGACAGACATTCAGAAACGCATGCACCTGTCGGTCGACGCCACGGGTGATGAGCACCGGCAGACCGAGCGCTTCCATGGCCTTGAAGCTGCCGGGCTCGGGCAACTCCGCGGACAGCGCCAGCATCAACGGCACCCGCTTGAAGATCAGTTCCATCTCCCGCGACCAGCGTTGCGCATCGGTGTAGTGCGTTGCGGGCACGGTGGTGACGCGGGCCGACTGGAATGTGCGTCCCTGCGCCACGTAGTTGAGCATCGTTTCTGCCACATCGCCTATCGTTCGATAGTCCATCGGAGACCTCTTGGCCGTGCACCGCCATCTCCGATCCTACCGCGTTCAAGCGCCGCTCCTACCTGGCGCTTCTCAGAGGCGCGCTCGACGGATGCCGTCGGATCGCTATGATGGCGTATGGATCTGACGCTGGATCGATTTCTGCGCCGGCACGCGCTCGAGCGCGGATCGAAGATCGCGCTGCGTTTTGGCACCGAGGCGCTGTCCTATGCCGACCTCGAGCTGCGCACACGCCGGGTCGCCAATGGCCTCGCCGCCGCCGGGGTGCGCCCGGGAGATCGGGTGGCCTACCTGGGCAAGAACACGCTCGCCTACGTGGAGTATTTCCTCGGGGCGGTGCGGGCTCGAGCCGTCATGGTGCCCATCAACTGGCGCCTCGCGAGCGCCGAAGTGGCCTTCATTCTCGGCAACGCCCGGCCGAGGAGCCTGCTCGTCGAGGCGCCGTTCGAGGCGCTCGCCGAGTCGCTCGTCCCCGAACTGCCCCGCTGGGTGACCGGCGAGGCGTTTGCCGCCTGGCGCGACAATCAGGCGGATGCGGATCAGCCTGGCGCGACCGATTGGTCCCTGCCACTCTTGCAGCTCTACACGTCCGGCACCACCGGCCGTCCGAAGGGCGCGGTGCTGACCCATCGCAGTCTCTTCGGCCTGCGCACCGATCCGTCCGTCCATCCGGCCTGGTATCAGTGGTCGGATACCGACGTGAGTCTCATTGCCATGCCGGTGGCCCACGTGAGCGGCACCGGCTGGGCCATCTGGACGCTGCAGCACGGCGCCTGCGGCATCATCGCCCGCGAGTTCGAACCGCACGCGGTCTTCGAGCAAATCGTCGAGCACCGCATCAGCAAAGTGATGATGGTGCCCACGGCCATGCAAATTGCGGCGCGCCATCCGCGCGCGCGCAGCACCGACTTCAGTTTCCTCAAGTACATCTATTACGGCGGTGCGCCGCTGCCCGAGGCGCTGCTCGCGGAATGCATCGACGTGTTTCGCTGCGGTTTCGTGCAGATGTACGGCATGACGGAGACCTCGGGCACGATCACGGCGCTGGCTCCGGAGGATCACGATCCACGCAAGGGTGCGCGCGCGCGCTCGGTGGGCCGGCCGCTGCACGGCGTCGCGATCAGGATCATCGATGAGAAGGGCGTCCCGGTCCCCGTGGGGGCAACCGGCGAAATCGCCACGCGTTCGCCCGCCAACATGGCCGGCTATTTCGAAATGCCGGCCGCCACCGCCGAGACGGTCGATGCCGAGGGTTGGCTGCGGACCGGTGACGCCGGCGCGGTGGATGCCGACGGCTTTCTCTATCTTCACGATCGCGTCAAGGACCTCATCATTTCGGGCGGCGAGAATATCTATCCCGCCGAGGTCGAGAATGCGATCTTCGGGCACCCCGCGGTGGCCGAAGTCGCCGTCATCGGCGTGCCCGACGAGAAATGGGGCCAGGCGGTGAAGGCGGTGATCGTGGCGGCGGCAGGTGCGCCGCGCGATGCCGCTTCGGTCATCGCCTGGGCGGCGGAGCGGATCGCCCGCTACAAGCTGCCGAAATCCATCGAGTGGGTGGAGAGCCTGCCCCGCAATCACACCGGCAAGGTTTTACGGCGCGAATTGCGCCGCATCCATGGCGCACCGATCGCACCGCGCTGATCACGCCGGGCCGATCGCGCCGGGCCGATCGCGCCGCGCCGATCGCGCCATGCCGATCGCGCCGCGCCGATCCCGCCGCGCCGATCCCGCCGGGCGATCCCGCCGCGCCGATGCTCAAATCTGCAGCACCGTCTTTGCAATGATGGAGCGCTGGATCTCGTTGCTGCCGCCGAAAATCGCCCAGGCCTGACTGTTGAGGTAGCGCGGCGTCGCGACCTGCGCCGACTTCGAGTGCAGCGCCGCGGGGCCGCCCTCGCCATACAGGGGTCGCTGCAATTCGAGCTGGGCTCCGACGTAACCGAACACGCTCACCGCCAGCGCATCGACGTCGCGCCGCAGATCCGAGGCTACGAGCTTGACGATGGACGATTGGGGACCCGGACGCTGTCCGAGGCCCGCTTGCTCGAGGTTGCGCAGCTCGGTGATTTCGAGCGCCTGCGCCTGCAGTTCGAGCCGGCTCAACTGCGCGGCGAACAACGGGTCGTCAAGCACCGCCGTGCCGTCGCCGGCGGGCTCGCGCGCGGCATCGCTGCGCAGTCTGGCGATGTCGGCCAGCAGCCGCGGTGCGTGACAGGAGCCGCCGCGCTCGTTCTCGAGCAGGAATTTCGCGATGCTCCAACCTTGACCTTCGGCGCCGACCAGGTCGGCCGCCGGCACGCGGACATCGTCGAGGAACACCTCGTTCACTTCATGATCGCCCGCGAGAGTACGAATCGGCCGCACCCGCACCCCGGGCTGGCGCATGTCGACCAGAAAAAAACTGATCCCGAGCTGGGGTTTCCCCGAATTTCCGGTGCGCGCCAGACAAAAAATGTGGTCGGCGAAGTGTGCGTGCGTGGTCCACAACTTGGCGCCATTCAGCACATACCCGTCGCCATCCTGGATCGCGCTGGTGCGCAGGCTCGCCAGATCCGACCCCGCGCCAGATTCCGAAAAACCCTGACACCAGTAGTGTTCCCCGCTGAGTATCTTCGGCAGATAGAATTGCTGTTGACGGGCGGTGCCGTATTCGCAGAGTACCGGGGCGAGCAGCTTCAGTCCCAACACCGGCAGTCCCGGCGCGTCGGCCAGCGCGCATTCCTTCTCGAAGATGTAGCGCTGCATCGGCGACCAGCCGGTGCCGCCGAACCGGTCGGGCCAGTTGTATGCGAGCCAGCCCCGCTCGTGCAGGATCCCCTGCCACCGGCGGCTGATTTCCGGCTCCGCGAACACCGTCGGCGTCGCCCGCGACGCTTCGCGCAGCACCTCGGGCAGATGCGTGGCGAGGAACTCGCGCACCGCATCGCGGAACACCCGATCTTCCGCAGGGAGGTCGAATTCCACGGACGCTAGCATTGCAGGATCACCGCGGCGGACACGCCGGGCGCCCCGTAGACGTGACTGTACGCATTGCGGAGCGGCCCGGGTACCTGTCGGGCGCCGCCCGTGCCGCGCAGTTGCACGACGTTTTCATATACCTGGCGCAGGCCCGAGGCGCCGATCGGTTCGCCGCAGGCCAGACATCCGCCGTCGGTGTTGATCGGCAACGCGCCATCCAAGCGGGTGCGGCCCTCGGCCAGCCACTGTTCCTGTTCGCCATCCGCGCAGAATCCGTTCTCCGCCATGTGCATGATCTCCGCTCCTGATTCCGTGTCTTGTAGCTGTGCCAGGTCGATGTCTCGCGGTCCGATGCCGGCCGTCTCGAACGCCGCGCGGCTGGCAACGGCCGTGGCCGATTCGCCGCGCTCGAGGTCCAACGACGGCGCGAACACTTCGAAGGATCCGGTGGGGCGCGTGCGCATCGAGACCGCCGTCACGCGCACCTGGGTGCGGCCGAGTTCACGCGCCTTCCTGGCGCTCGCCAGGATCAGCGCGACGCCGCCCTCGCCGGGCGAACAGAACATGTACTTGGTCAGCGGGTCGTTGACCATGGGGGCGTTCAGTATCGCGTCCAGGTCGAGCGGTTCGCGGCGCCAGGCATGCGGAGCGCGCGCGCCGTTGGCGAACGCCTTTTCCGCAACACGCGCCAGCGTCATCGAGGTGATGCCGTGCAGGTCCATGTAGCGGCGCAGCTTCATGGCGAAGAACTGAGTGGTGACCATCAGTCCCACTTCGCCATACCAAGCGGGCAATCCCCAGTCCTGCGGCATCGGGTCGAACGCGCCGCGGGGATGCTTGTCGAATCCGACTACGACGCCGAGATCGGCATCGCCGCAGCGGATCGCGCCGCTGCCACCGAACAGCGCTGCGCCGCCGGTGGCGCAACCATTCAAGACATTGACGAACGGCAGTGTGGTTTGCCCAAGCTGCGTCACCAACGTGTCGGCGTTGCCGGCGGCATCGGAGCCACCGAACGCGAACTGCATGTCGCTCCAGCGCAGACCCGCATCCTCGAGCGCCGCGCGGATCGCGAATTCGCCCTGGGCCAGGCCGCTGCGGTTGGCGGTGCGGCCAAAGGGATGGATGCCGATGCCGACGATGTAGACGTCCGTCATGCTGCGGTGCCGGCTGCTGGGGCGGGCCTGAACGCATACGACTGCCGCGCGCCGACGCTGTCGTCACCGACGTTCATCGTGGTCAGTTCCATCGGCATCCCTACCCGCAGGCGCTCGAAGGCGACCTCGGTGAGACGGCTCTCGACGATCAGCGCGCCCGGCAACTCGACATAACCGACGGCGAACGGCAGAAACGCCCCGCCGCGGTAGGGCGGCGATTTCGGTGCGATCCGCTGAATGGTGTACGACCAGAGCACGCCGCGGGGCGGCAGTTCGATGCGTTCGTAGGCGGCATCGTCCGGCAACGGGAACACGATTCTCCCGCTGCTGCGGTGCCGCCCGCCGAGCAAACGCAGCCGGGGTTCGGTGACGAAGAGGTTCGGGGCGACAGGCATGAGGCTCATCGCATCAAGTATCGGCCCATCCTCATCGCTTCGCATCTATAACAAAGACTAGCCGCCGCCCGGCTGGGACATTGTCGCGCGTGGTCAGGGCTACCCATGGGATGCGCGCGGCAGGAAGCGCAGCGCTTAGTCTCCAATACGGACGTCGTCCCGACGGCCGCTCAGATGCTCTCAGCGCGACCGGCTGCCTGCGTCGATCAGCGGTCAGGCCAGCGAGCCGAGATACCCGAGCTGCGCGGCCTTGAACACCGCCTGACTGCGATTCACGGCGTTCAGCTTCTGGGCCGCGTTGTGAATGTGGAAGCGGATGGTGGCGCAGCTCCGGCCGCGGATCATGGCAATCTCGCTGTCGGTCTTGCCGACCGCGGCCCAGCGCAGACACTCGATCTCGCGCTTGCTCATGCGTACATCGGGTGGAATCCAGCGCTGCTTGTTGGCGATCTTGGTATAGCCACAGATGAATTTGCGCGCCAGCAGGCCCAGGATCTCACCGTATTCCTCGAACTCGCGCGACAGATCGGAGCACACCGAGGTTTCGGGTTGGAAGCTCACGGCGCCGATCTGTCCGTAGGGCATGTGAATGGGCACGACGATGGCGGCCTCGGTCATGGCGCGTTCCCAAAAATCGCTGAGGTCGAGCGACGCGAGGTGCGGGTTCTGCTGATGGGTGTGAATCCCGTGGGCATTGCACCAAAAGGGTTCGCTTTCATAGCGGCAGGCGAGCGTCAGGGGAGAAGTCAGCGCAAGCCGGGGCCGTTCCCACCAGCGCTCGCCGGGTGCGCGCCAGCCGAACACGTCGGACGCGAGAATTTTCCCGTTCCCGTCCACCATCGGATCTTTCGATGCGATGTTGGCACAGGCGGCCACCCGCAACTTGGCCATGTCGTAGGCCGCGTCACGCAGCGCTTCGGCCGCCGGCCGAATGCCTTGCATGGAATTGATCGTGATGCTCCGGTGCAGATCATTGAAGGTGACGGGCACCCCGGAACCATTGACATAATTCATTATTGTCGACTCCAGCCAACCTCTCCCAATCATGACTCCGGGGCGGAACAATAGCAATTGTGCCGTCCGTTGACCCACCCGTGTGGTCAGACCGCGCCTCGTGCGGATCGTGTGGCGTCAGACCGCGCCTCGTGCGGATCGTGTGGCGTCAGACCGCCCGCGAGCGGACCGTATGGCGTCAGACCGCATGTTGAGCATCTCCATCAGGCCATCCGCCCTATCGGGTTCGCCAGTCGCACTGTGGAATGGGAAGTGATTCCATGCGCGGATGGGACGTGATTCCACGGACGGAGCGGATGGGACGTGATTCCACGGACGGAGCGGATGGGACGTGATTCCACGGACGGAATTGAATAGGTGGATCGAATGCAGTTTGCGCTGACGCCAGACCAGACACTCCTCAAGGACACCGTCGAGCGTTTTCTGCGCGATCGGTATGCGGACAACCAACGACGGGGCTATCGTGCCGAGCCCCGCGGCTACAGTCTCGAGAATTGGCGGATGCTCGCGGACATGGGCATTTTGTCGCTGCCTTTCTCGGCTTCCGACGGCGGCCTGGGTGGCGGACCCCGGGAGCTGATGGTGGTGCTCGAGGCCTTGGGCCGCCGCTTCGCGGTCGAACCGGTGCTCGAGGAGATCATTGCCGCCGGCGGTGTACTTGCGGCCCTGGGCGCGCCGGCCCAGAAGCAATCGTGGCTACCGCGCATCATGAACGGCACGGCGCACGTGGGACTCGCGCACTTCGAACATGCGGCGCGATTCAATCTCGCGCATGTCAATCTCAAGGCGACTACCCGCGGCTCCGTGACCTTGGACGGCGAGAAGACGGTGGCGCCGCTCGCCGCCGGCTGCGATCAGTGGATGGTCTCGGCACGCGAGCGCGGAGCGCCCCAGGATACCGAGGGTATCCGGTTCTATCTGGTATCGCCGACGGCGGCCGGCATCGAGCGTCGCGACTTTCGACTGGTGGACGGGTCGTGCGCCAGTACGATCCGCTTTCAGGGGGTGTCGGCCGGCGAGCGGCTCCCGGGCGGCTACGCGGACTTTGCCGCCGCCATCGACACCGCGCGCTTTGCGGCCGGCGCGGAAATGATCGGCATCATGTCGACCCTGTTCGAATCGACGCTCGAGTACCTGCGTTCTCGCCAACAATTCGGTGTGCCGCTGTCGAGTTTTCAGGCGCTGCAGCACCGGCTGGCCGATCTATACGTCCTGCTGGAGCAATCGCGGTCGCAACTGTATCGGGCGGCGCTATGCATGGAAAGTGCGGTGCAGCGCGAAAGGAGCATCGCCGGCATGAAGAGTTTCCTGGGCGCCGCGGCGATCGAGATCGGCGAGGAGTGTGTGCACCTGCACGGCGGCATCGGCACCACCGATGAATTGGCGCTGGGGTTCGGCTACAAGCGGTTGCTGATGCTGGCGAGGCTGTTCGGCGACGCCGACGCCGAACTCACCCGGTTCTGCAAACTGGCGGGTTGAGCAACCACAACCCCAAACCCAACCAAGCCCGAAACCCAAACCCCGAACCCAAACGCAAACATGACCACGCCTGTCGATCGACCCAAGATTCGCTGCCTGTTGATCGCCGGCGGCCGATATCACGACATCGATTTCGCGCGACTGGAGTTGCTCAGGCTGCTGGCCGCGGACGAACGCGTGCGGGTGCGGGTGTTCGAGGATTACGAAATGCTGCCGGCCATCGCGGAGGCCGATTTCATCGTCACCTATACCTGCGACGTGATGCCTTCGGTCGCCGCGCAGGAGGCGCTGCGGGCGTTCTTGGATCGCGGGGGACGCTGGTTCGCACTGCACGGCACGAACTCGATTTTGCGCTGGATGGCCGATGGACGGGTCGACAGTCCGCGCCTGGCGCCGCTCTTCATGCAGACCCTGGGGTCGATGTTCGTGGCCCATCCGCCGATCGCGCCGTACACGGTGACGGTGGCGGATCCAGAGCATCCGCTGGTGGCGGACATTCAGCCGTTCGAGACCACCGATGAGTTGTACCTGCTCGAGACCTACGGGCCGCTGAAGGTGCTGCTGGAAACGCAGTTCGGCGGCGAGGCGCCCGGCTTCGTCGAATCGGTCTGGCCGCAGGCCGCGCATCCAGTCTGCTACATCAAGGAGCATGGGCAAGGTGCCGTGCTGTACCTCACGCTCGGGCATTGCCGCGGACATTATGATTTGCAGCCGTTGATGGATTATTGGCCGACCGTGGACCGCTGCGCGTGGGATTTACCGGTGTTTCACCGGTTGCTCGCGCGCGGCGTCGACTGGGCGAAGGCGCCTGTGATGCAAACTCGCCGGTGAGCCCGCTGTGCGCATCCGCTCCAGCGGCCGCGCGCCCGGGACGCACGAAGCTCTCGCTTCGCATCCGCTCAAATGGCCGGGTGCCCGAGACGCACGAAGATCTCGCCGTCCGTTTCCCGCACCTCGTAGCACGGCAGCGCCACACTCGCCGGCTTGCCTAGAACCGCGCCCGTTCGCGCATCGAACGACGCGCCGTGAAGGGGGCAGATGATGCGGTGGCCGCGAAGCCGGCCTTCATGGAGACAGGCATCGGCGTGGGTGCAGGCGTTGCTCACCGCATGCACCGCGCCGGCGACGCGCAGGAACAGGATATCGAACCCCTCGATCACGACATGCTGAGTTTTTCCCTCGAGGAGCGTTGCCGAGGCAAATACGCGATGCCAACCCTCATTCATCGGACATTCGGCGCGGATACCCCGGTCTTTAGACTGTCTTCGAACCGGAGAGAAGCGCCGCTCCTTGCAGCGGTTGCGATGGATGATGCCTGCGCGTCGGTTGGTGTGCCTGTCCACCTAGTTTAACCGTTAGTTCGCAAATGCCGGTCTGCCGTGCACTATCCGCCGGAGATCCAGCCTGTCTCAAGCTGCAAGTGTCGGCTTTGGGGCGGGGCCATCGCACTTCGGACGCTGCGCCTTGGCCAGGGCGATGGAGCTACCGTAAACCTATCGAGTCAGGGCGTAGAATTCCAGGGATGATGGGCGTGCAGGTGGTTACATGACGATCAATCGCCGATTTCTGTTGGTTCGACGCCCGAACGGCGCGCCGGTGGCTGCGGACTTCTCGCTCATCGAGGCGCCTTTGGCGCCGCCGCCGCCGGGGAAGTTCATTCTGCGCAATCATTTTGCCTCCCTCGATCCGGCGCAGCGCGGTTGGATGAGCGATGAACCCTCCTATATGCCGCCGATTCCGCTCGGCGAGCCGGTGCGGGCGACCACGGTGGGTCGCGTCGAGAGTTCGGCCTGCCCGGAATATGCGCCGGGAGATTGGGTGATGGGGTTGAACGCGCTCGAGGATTTTTCGCTGGTCACGCCCGGTGGCTTCACGGCCAAGGTGGATGTGTCGAAGGTGGCGTCGCCCAGCCAGTTTCTCTCCGTGTTCGGCGCGGTCGGACTTACCGCGTATTTTGGTTTGCTGGAGGCCGGACAACCACAGGCCGGGGAAACCGTGCTCGTGTCGGGTGCGGCCGGCGGAGTCGGCTCGGTGGTGGGCCAGATTGCCAAGATCAAGGGTTGCCGCACCATCGGCATCGCCGGCGGACCTGCGAAGTGCCGGCGGCTGCTCGAGGAGTATCATTTCGACGTGGCGATCGACTACCGCGGCAAGACTCTGCAACAGCTGAGCGCAGCCATCGCCGCGGCGGCACCGCGCGGGGTCAACGTGATCTTCGAAAATGTCGGCGGCGACATTCTCGACGCAGGTCTGCAGAACCTTGCCATGCGGGCGCGAATCGTCCTTTGCGGACTCATCAGCGAATACAACAATGCCGCCGGACATGTCGGGGCGCGCAATGTCTGGCAGCTCATAGTAAAGCGGGCGACCATGCACGGTTTCCTGATCGCGGACTATGTACCCCGGTTCGCCGAGGGCGCCGCACAGCTCGGCCTGTGGATGGCCGAGGGACGCCTGCACGTCGACGAACACATCGACGTCGGATTGGAGAATGCCTACGCGGCCTTCATGAAGCTCTTCTCCGGCGAGAACCAGGGAAAAATGGTGTTGAAGATCGCCACATGAACCGCCTCGACGGAAAAATCGCGCTGGTCACCGGCGGCGCCTCGGTTCCAGGGCTCGGCAGTTCGACGGCCGAGCGTTTTGCCGAGGAGGGCGCCGCGGTGTACGTGACGGATCTCGATGTCGCGGGAGCCGAGTCGGTGGCCGCCGGCATACGCGAGGCCGGCGGCCGCGCCACCGCGCTGGCCCATGACGTGTCTTCCGAAGCGGACTGGGATCGGGTGATTGCCGCCGTCGTAGAGCGCGACGGCCGCCTGGACGTTCTCGTGAACAACGCGGGTATCGCCATCTTGAAGATGCTGGACGCCGTGACTTCGGCCGACTGGAAGAAGTTGATCGACGTCAATCTCGACAGCGTGTTCCACGGCACGCAGCGCGCCGTGCGCGCCATGCGCCAGGTGGGCGAGGGCGGTTCGATCATCAACATGTCGTCGGTGACCGCCTTGGTCGGTGTCCCGGGATGTACGGCATATGCCGCGACCAAGGGCGCCATCCGCACGTTCACCAGGGCGGTGGCGATCGAGACGGCGCGCGAGAAAATTCGCGTCAACTCCGTCGTGCCGGGCGTGATCTGGACCAACATGCAGAAGGAGGCATTCAAGGGCAACGCCGACAACGTCGCGGCGATCAAGGCCGGGATTCCGTGCGGCTTCCTGGGTGAGCCGATCGATATTGCCAATGCCGTGTTATTTCTCGCGTCCGATGAGGCTCGCTACATCACCGGCGCCGAGATCGTCGTCGATGGTGGGATGACCGCCCAGTAACTTTGCAGTCCGCAGCGGCGGCGGCCCGCCCCATGCGGCGGCGAACCCCCGCCGCAAGCAATGGCGGTAACCCGGTCTCACGCGGCGGCAGGACCCGGCCCCGAGCCGTGGCAGTAACCCGGTCTCACGCGGCGGCAGCACGTGGCCGCAGGCGCTACAGTTTCACCAGCGTCTTGCCCATGGTACGGCCGGACATCAGATCGATGAATGCCGTAGGCGCCGCCGTCAATCCTTCGTAAATCGAGGTGAGCCCGACCAGATCGCCGCCCAGCACCAGGTCGTTGAGTTCTGCCTGAGCCTGCGGGATGCAGTCCGGGTGTTCGTAGGTCAGGAAGCCGCGCAGCGTCAAGCGCTTTACGACCAGCTGCCAGAGCGTGCGCACCGCATACGGCTCATCTTGATGGTTGTAGTCGGAGACCATGCCGCAGACCACCACCGTGCCGTGTGCGTTCATCAGCGGCAGCACGGCTTCGAGCGTCGCGCCGCCGACATTGTCGAAGTACACGTCGATGCCCTCGGGGCAAGCAGCCGCAATCGCCGCACCGAGATCCGGCGCTGCCCGGTAGTTGACGGCTGCACTGAAACCCAGCGTCTTGAGACGGCTGGTTTTCGCCGCGGAGCCTGCGAGACCGATCGTGCGGCAGCCGTGCAGCCGCGACAGCTGACCGACCAGGCTGCCGACGCTGCCGGCGGCGGCGCTCACCAGCACGGTTTGGCCCTGCTTGATCCGTGCGATTTCATGGAGTCCGATCCACGCGGTCAGGCCGGCGGGACCAAGTGCTCCCAGGTGCGCCTCGAGCGGGATGCCGGGAAGAGGGATCACGCTCTCGAGACCGACGGCGCCAGGCTGCAACAGCGATACGTCTTCCCAGCCGGTGAGTGCGCGCACGTAGCTGCCTTCCGTCAGATCCGTGTTCCGCGAGCGGGTGACCTGACCCAGCGACATGCCGCGCACCGTCTCGCCGATGGCCACGGGCGGCAGGTAGCTCGGCCTATCGTCCAAGAAGCCGCGGATCGCCGGATCCATCGACAGGAAAACGTTGCGGACCTCGCAATCGCCGCGCTCGAGCGCGCGCGCGTTGACCGGCTCCACCCGAAAATCGTCGGCGTGGGGCACACCCTGCGGACGGCGCGCGAGCACGATGCGGCGCAGCGGGAGGGGACTCATCTCGTCTCAGGCGAGACCCGGGCGTTTGTGCCGGGGAGGAAGTGTCCCGCGATGGTTGGATTGGCGTTCATGCTCGCCATTGCGCGGCATCAGAGGCGGGCATTGCAACTGTCGCTAATGGCAGGTTGGCATGGGGGCCGGTTGCAGGCAGCGTACCCATCTGTGGGCAGCATGGAGAACACGCATGGCATTCGAGGGACCCGTCGAAGACCGATTGGCGATACGTGAATTGCTCGAGGCGTATGCGGACGCGGTGTGCGAGGTGGATGCGGCCGCATGGGGAGCGACGTGGGCCGAAGACGGCACTTGGGAAATGCCGGACTATCCAGAGTTCGGCTCGATCAGCGGCAAGGAGCGGATCGTCGCCACCTGGATTGCGGCGATGGCACAGTATCCGGGTGTCCTGTTCGTCGCGACGCCGGGCTCGATCCGCGTCGAGGGCAACGAAGCGACGGTGAGGTCGTACACCTCCGAAGTATTCGATGACAAGACCACCGGCAGGACCACGCGCGACCGAGGCCGATACGACGATGTGGTCGTCAAGCGCGACGGGAAATGGCTATTCAAGCGACGACGCTTCAAGAAACTTCACCGCGAGTAGGCCGGCGAGGCTAGGCCAGCGCGAGCAGGCCAGCGAGTGGGCCAGCGCGAGCAGGCGAGCGCGAGTGGGCCAGCGCGAGTGGGCCAGCGCGAGTGGGCCAGCGCGAGTGGGCCAGCGCGAGTGCCAGCGCGAGTGCCAGCGCGAGTAGGCCAGCGCGAGTAGGCCAGCGAGTGGGCCAGCGCGAGTAGGCCAGCGCGAGTAGGCCAGCGAGTGGGCCAGCGCGAGCAGGCGAGCGCGAGTGGGCCAGCGCGAGTGCCAGCGCGGGTAGACCAGCTCGTCCAGGCCGGCGTGGGCGCTCGGCGGTCGGTCACTGGGGGTTTGGAGGCTATGCGCCCGGCAGAGGCCGTGATCCGGCGATGTCGAACACGCGTACCGTCGAGGCGCGCAGGCGGTGGACATGGCGCCCGGCAAATTCCAAGATCCATGGCCGCTTAAGATGAGTAAGGAACGAGGCATCGTCGGCCCACTGCTCGAGCACGTTCACCAGCCCCGCACCGGCATCCTCGACCAAGATCGAATAGTGGTGGCATCCCGGTTCCGCGCGCACTTTGTCGATCATCGCCAGCACGTCGCGCTGAAAGCCCGGGATGTCCTCGGGCGGCAGCGTCATGGTCCCCGCGACGAAAATCATCGGCGCATCACCGCCCGGTCGCACCCAGGTATTTGTCGAGCGTTTGATTGAACTGGCGGATGCGAATTTCCTGGTAGTCGCCCAGGTTGACCTGTCCTGTCTTGGACACCTTGAGGCCCTGTTGGACATACGGCAGGTTCGTCATGTCCTGCTCGAATACGGCGCCCAGCACGCCGAGTTCGGGAGCAGCGGTCCACGGCTGCGCTTCGGTAAGGAACTTCATCGGCACGCCGCGCGGGATCGGTTGGTTCGGCGCGACGCGCGTCAGGATGCGCACTTCCATCAAGGAGTGATCGACGTCCTGCCACGGCCGCCATCGATACACGATGTTGGGCATGAAGCCGCCCCAGGGCGCGAAATTCGGAAAGACGTTGTACACCAGGCCGTCGAGCAGCTCCGCGTCGGTGGCCTGGCTGTGATCGTGTCCGAAGGCTTTGGTGTAGTTCTCGCGCATGGCGTGGCCGAGCGCGACCCGGGCGGTCATGCCGTCGGGCACTTTGACCGCGAACGCATCGGCGCTGGGATCGTAATTCTCGGCGGAACGGCCGTTGAACTTGATGAACTGATCGACGATCCATTGCTGCGACTTGCCGGCCGGGTTGATGTGCGGCGACATGACGCCGAACGGGACGAGATTGGCGCTGACGTTGTCGCCCCAGGTCCAATACGCACTGTTCTCGTCGCCGGTGAACGGCAAGATTTGGGGATGCGTCACGACGGTGTGCCACGCCTCCATGAACGCTTCCATCGTCACCTTCCAATTCGCGGGCACGACCTTGGCGACCCAGATCGCCGTCGTGCATTCCTCGTGGCGCCAGCGATTGAAATGCTCCGGCAGGGGCGCGAGAAATTCCTCGAGCGTTGGGCCGTCCGCATTCTCGCGCAAGAAGATGTAACCGCCCCAGCGGCCGACTTTCGCTTCCGGCAGGCTCAACTGGCGGTCATCCAGGTGGCTGAAGTCCCAGCGGCAGGGGATCTGCTTGAGCGCGCCGTTCTTGCTCCAGGTGAAGCCGTGGAACGGGCACTTGAATTGATCGGCGTTACCGTCCTCGGTGCGCAGTTTCCGGCCGCGATGCAGGCACACGTTGTGGAACGCGCGCACGGAACCATCGTCCTGCCGGCTCACCACGAACGAGCGCCCCGCGTTCTCATAGACGATGTAATCGCCGGGGTTCGGCAGATCCTCGTCCCGCGCGGCGAATTGCCAGACGTTGGGCCACAGCGACTCTTGTTCGCGGCGCATGAACTCGGGGCTGGTGTAGCGCTCGGTGGCCAGAGGCTCCGAGCCCCGATAGGTGTAGCTCTCCTCGGTCAGGAACTTGGGAACCGGGTGCGACTCCGTGGCCATCAATTCCTGCCAACTGATCCCCGACGATCGGGCTTGACCGCCGGAGACTGATGTTGGGTCTGCTTTGCTCATGGCTTAGTCTAATGGCCTCGCCGCCGCGGGTGATCGGAACCTCGCACATGTCATAGGTTCAAATGCGCCCCGATTGTCCGGGCCCGCGATCGACTATAACCTTGCCGATTATAAGCATAAAATTCAAATGTTTATGCTTCAAGGAGTAAAGCGTGAGCGCCAGCGTCGATCGACCCGCCAAGGTGAACGAACCGCAGCTCAGAATGGACCCCATTTCTGCCGAGCGCTATATCTCCCGCGAGTATGCGCGCCTTGAATGGAGCCGGATGTGGATGCGCACCTGGCACATCGCCGGTATGGCAAACCAAGCCCCGCAGCCGGGCGACTACCTGGTGGCCGATCTGGGTGCCGAATCGATACTCATCGTTCGGCAGGAAGACGGCGCCTT
>Ga0209611_10004700_pt1 | contig 23258 bp, 14 predicted proteins | sample S1TSphgellanicum_3_FD_187693 | JGI IMG/M metagenome (GOLD analysis project Ga0209611, IMG submission 187693) | Host-associated microbial communities from peat moss isolated from Minnesota, USA - S1T2_Fc - Sphagnum magellanicum MG (SPAdes) (version 2) | ecosystem: Host-associated > Plants > Peat... | reverse complement strand
ACTTTCTCTGGAGGAGTTGCACTATGGATAAGCAGCAGCAACAACGGAGAAGTCCTCTTGACAGGTAGAAATTGATGAAACCCTGCCAAACTTAATAAAAAGAAAGCACCCAAGAACGAGAGAGAAAAAGCAACGAAGGACAAGGACCAAAGTCTGGGCAGGCAAAAAGCAAGAAAGGATACAATGGAATGGGTTCTGACTATGTATATGTTTGTAGGTGCTCTCTCCCTCCACACGAGACAGCCGAAACATTACTGACTATGTTTCAAACTTTGGAGACACCCCAATTAAAATAAAAAGCAAAGGGGGGAAGGATCCATGTTCACCTTTTCTTTACCTCTGGCCAAAGGAAAGGAGTACAAATGCAGATTGTATACTATGCATACGTACTCCAGAAACAAAAAAGATCTGTGCAAGAGGGAGTTGTGTCTCTGTGAATCACACTTTAAGTGATCAGAAAACCAAGAACAAGATAACAATTTTTAAGTCATGTGTGTTGTTTTGTGTGTGTGTGGGCACGCGCGGGGGCTGGTATAGATGATATGATAAGTAACCACTGCACAATCAGCAATATTTATCATAGTTTTGCTGAAACATTTACAGACTCATCATACAAGTGCAATGTTTGAAACAGAAAAGAGGCAGAAAAACAGAAAAAAAAGACCAAGAAGAAGAAGAAGAGGAGGAGGAGGAGGAGGAAGGACAAAAGACTACTGGCATGTGCAATAAAGGAAAACATGCATTCTCCTCTCCCAGAGGACAAAGTTGATCACTGGGTGATGTAGATTTCATGTTCTCTTGGGAAGAAATTATTGGATGCTTGTCTGTCAACAAGGGAGATGATGCTGATGATGATGATTCAGATGATGATGTGAGCATTTCTTCGCACTTTTGGGGGTAGGGGGGTTTGGGGGGCGGGGACCAGTTTGTCAGAGATCCTATAGATACATAGCTGGAGCCTGGATGACAGAAGATTGCCCAGGTCACATAACCTCACCATAGCCTCTTTGACTACATTTACTGCATGCAACAAGGAATGCACAACTGGCCATGAGCTCTGATCACATACTATTTGACTTTGTGATAAAACACCACAAGTGACAAGCAAGTGCTGACATACATTTTTTTTTTGCTCCAAGTAGGTACCAGTGTTTTGGCCTTGGCCTGCTACCAGTGTTTAGCATGCCCAACATAGAGTGTTAATTGTTTCCTCAACCTCACCCATATATCATACCTTTGCAATTTTTTGTAGGGGGAGAAAAGTGGTTTTTGAAAATTTCAACATTTTTGAAATTTTAATTAGTGTCATTGTAGATCCACACACGCTGCTGACCTCACCTTGGATGACTTTGACACCAGGGTTTAAGGTTGTGCAAATAAAAGAAATGAACTACAAAGATTGGCATCCAAGAAACCAATTCATGCATTTAGCTATAAATGTATTTGGTTGCTTACATAAAGCAAGATGACAATCTTTTACAAGCTTGTGCCAACAACATATGGGCCTGAATTTCGGCCCGAAAGGTTCACCCCTTTTGGTCCAATGTTGGGCCATTTTCGAATGATCATTTAATTTTCAGCCTGGATCTCACAACAAGAACTGGTTGGCACCATTACATGTTAGAACCAACCTAAGAAGCGACCTTAGGTTCTCACATAAATTAAAATCGATTATGAAAACCGATTTTTTTTGTAAAAAGAATTGGAGAATTGAACAAGTTTGCTCATAGAAGTTACATTCGATTCTCAAGGTCATATGTCATTTTAGGGTTCTAAACAACAACCACTGGCTAGGGACGTAGATGCGCTACTTGGGATTAAGGTAGTGGAAAAAATACAAAAAGAACTTTTTTTTTTTTTTGTTCCTTTTGTTTGTATTTCTTGTTGTGTTGTTCTTCTCACATTGGTTGTGTTCTTTTTGTGTTGTCTTTCTTCCATGGCTATTTTCGTGCTACTCTTTTCGTATTGGTTGTGTTGTTTTCACATTGGTGCTATTGTTTGTTGCACATTGGTGTTGTTGCCTTACTGTGTTGGTGATGTTGTTCATTGTGCATTAGTGTTCATGTGCTTCCATGTTGGTGCCGCTACTTTCCTATGTTTGTGCTCTTGCTCTTCTCGCATCGATATTGTTATGCTTGTCATGTAAGTGTTGTTGCCTTTCCCACATTGGTGTTGTTAATCTTGTTGCATAGGTGGTGCTACCCTTCCCACATTGTGTTGTTAATCTTGTCGCATTGGGCTTGCTATTTTTATCACATCAATGTTGCCACTTTTTTCACATTAGTGCTTCGTGCTCAAGGACCTACTAGTTCAATCTTTATTTTTGTTCTTCTTATGTTGGTGTTGATTTTGTTTCCCTGGTTAGTTTAGTATCCCCCCCTTCCCGCCCTATGTAAGTTGGAGCTTGGAGCTGGACTATCAAAAGACCTTGAGGTGAGTTTTTTTTTCAATTTTTTTCAATTCATTGTTTTTTTTGAAAAATTGTTTATTTTGCATGATTTTTCTTATTTTCATTTTCCTATACATTTTATTCCAAAACTCCATTACAACTTGTATCTTGTTTCCTAAATGTTTAAGAAATATATTTCATCTTGTTTTGTAAATGTTTAAAAAATAGATTTCATCTTTGTAAATGTTAGTTTTGATAGATCATATAATTGTTTAGCTTTTTTTGCTGCTCATTAGGGCAGTAATATTTGACTTCAAACTAAACATGGAATAATCTTCCAAAAATGAAAGTATATGTGATATATTCATGAATGAAGTAAGGATGGAAATTGAACCTTTGCAAGAACTTAAAGAAAATGCAAGTTTCCAAACCAAAAGAAGCAAAAATACAAAAATAATGAAGAGAAAATGAAATTTTTTTGAAAAAATTAGATGCACAAAGATTATTTTGGAAACTAAAGAGCATGTATGCATTATGTTGGGCATTTTTCTATGTTAATAATAACAAAAAAGTTGATTTAACAACTCCTCAAATCATGCGTTGTATTATTTGTTACAACAGTCCAATTTTGAATTTAAATCCAAAAAATCAAGCTAAAAGCGGATTAATTATAATATATAACATAGTTAATGGTATAATTGCATTGAAAAAAATTAGACCATTCTAATTTTTTTATAAATTTGAAGAAGAAATGAACAATCCTTTGAGAAAAGATGAAAAAAAATCTTCAAAAAAGAGACCAAATATGTCTTCTAGTTCCATATCCAAATTTTTTTACTATAAAAGAACCTTTCAAGATGCAATAACATTCCTTTGTAGTAAGGAACCTTCAAAATTTTGTTTTGTGACAAATCATCTTTGATTTGTGGATGTCAAAAGGTGAACTGATATTCTTGCATTGGTGATCAATTCTTTATGAGCTAATTGGGAACCAAAGCACATTACCCTTCACCTTTTTAAAATAACAAATATTAGTGGAAAAACCTTGGCAAAAAATTTAGCAAAATTATTGGACATTTATGGATTGAGGAGGATAATTGTTATTTATGTCAAAGGATGAAGGATCTAATTTGAACATTATTACTACAACTCTAAAATCAATTGTAAGTTGTGATGTGTTGGGTTTGAAAGAAAGTTTTTAAAGAACTTGTTTTCATCATGCATTTTTAAAAGCATGCTAATATGTAACAACACATGAAATTTTTTGCAAAAGTTTAAGATTTGTATCTATCAAAATTGCCCAAGAAGATTTGCAAAAGTGCATAACTTGGCCAAAAAATCGAGAAAAGTTAGGTAAGAATGGGAGAAAGCATGTGTTAATTTAAGTTCCCCCCCAAGGAAATTCCATATTCTAATGAAGACAAGGTAATTTTTATTTTTCTTAGATTTTTTTGTGTTTACATTCTTTCTTTGAATTCTTGCTATGCATTGTTTGATATTTGTTTTTTCTTTTACAATTTTGTTAGTAAAGTTATCCTTTTCCAGGAAACTTTGGAGTTTAAAGAAACAATTATAACAATCATAATTCTATGAAAATGCGTACAAAAGTACCACCTCCATTGACATGGCACATATGTCAAATTATTATTGATTCTCTTGGCCATGTTGTGTTTGCTTGTATCTTGAACTTGTTTAGGGGTCATTGGTTTTTAAATGATACATTAAACTTTGCCATATCCATGAGTCTTAAAATTCAAGGATGAAATTGATTCTGCAACCTTTAATGACTCAATGGAAAAAGATCCAAATGTTATTTTGAGTTATCATGTTTGGCTTCCAACATAAAAAATGAAGTTGTTAGGGTTTTGGATCTATTTCTTTCCTTTCTAAAGAAATATGAAGGAAAAAGGTCCCATACTATATATATATATGTTGGACCCTAGGTTTAAGACCCTTTGTCTTGTGTCCTCACTTATTGATTATGAGCAAGACAAGGCCATTGTTGAACAATATGACAAACAAATTTGTTTCTTATGCTTCTTAATTGTCATTATCATTTGCATCCTTTGGTTCAACTTGAAAAGGGTATTTTGATCGAAAAGTTGAAATGGGCAACATTTTGGATATCTTTGAAATGATAGCCAACATAAGTGAACTAGTAGTTTAGATTTGATCAATAGAAATCTTTTGATTTTTAAGTGTTATCAAGTGGTTGTCAAAGACATCAAATGTCCATTTTAGTGGTGAGAAAAACATGAAAGTGTGTTTCCTACAATTGGTTTTTATGTCAAACAAATCTTAAGGATAATTGGATCCAAATTGAAATAGAAAGCATTTAAAATTGGAATCCTTGTTAGTCTTAAGAAGTGTCATTTATAATCAAAATTATTGGACAAATTGATCTTTGTCAACAAAAATTGACCCAATGATCTTAGGTAGTTGTAAATCTCTTTATAGGTCAATAGATTTAATTGAAATCAATGCATATTTAAAGGAGGAATTAAAGGAGCTTGAAGGAACTTGAAGGAGCTTTTGAAAGTGTATTTTTTTAAAATTATAAAATAATAATTTTATTATTGCCAATTTTTTAATTTGTGGAAAATGTAATAATTGGGTTGTGAAAACTAGATGTGAAAATCAACTTTCATTGTATATGTGAGATCACCTATTTGAAAACCTTGTGAATTTAGAAAAATTAAATATCTTTCAATACCTTGGTCAATTCTCACTAGCCCAAAAAATATATTACATATAGTAAAGGACGTCGTGACGTGAAGCATCATTTCATCCATTTGTCCCATCATCCATTCGTCCATCCGTCTCATCATGGTATGTTTTGGTATAAAGGAACGAGATTAGGCTTTGGGTTTGGTGTGTAACTACTATTCTCCAAACTACACAAGCTTTTTTTTTAGAATAATCTTAGGCAATAATGTCAGAAATTGCTTATTTTTCCTCATGTACCCATTTTGGAAGGAAGCGTCAACAATAGCTGTTAGGTCTTATTCTCCCTTTTGATGGACTAACCCTTTCATTCGGAATCAGCTGTTCAGCACAGGTGCCAATTATGTAGACCTAATCAGCAAACCTTGCCAATTTTGCAACAATTGTTACACAACAATTTTGGCTGGTTATAGATCCTAGCTTGCCCTTGGCTTTGCCTGCTTATAACGTGTAATAAGGACATTTTAGTTAAGAAGGTGAGAATATCAGTGTAGAGGATGGTTCACCTTGGCCATTCTCAAATAATGAACTTAGAATTCCTAGTAACATTTGGTGACCATTCCTCAAAATGTGCAACCAGATGAAACTGCATTATTGTTCCTTAGTCCCTGTCACCTTTGCCAGAAGAGGTGACCTTTTTTTTAGTGAAAAATTCTTTATTTTTTAAAACTTTGTTGCCAAATTTCTTTTTTTTCTTAAAAGAGTGTGTGTGTTATTATAGGTATATATGTTGGCTACTGTTTTGATGGTGTCATACAAATGTGTCATCAATTAAGTCAAAATCTACTTGGGGATAACTTTGATCCATCTTTTACTAGCTTCAATATGGGATTAAAGCAAGGTGTTATTGGGAACAAATTGGGAACCTGATGGGAACATGTTGGGAACTTAAAGGGAACATGTTGGGAACAAAGGAAAAAAGAAAAAAAATCCTTCCCCCACCCCCCTGCCACCCCCACCCAAAATTTAAAAGAAAAAAAATCAAGGCATTTTGAGTGCATGCTAAGCCTTGACATTGGCTACATTAAATTTTTATTTCCAAAATTGTTCATCACCATTTTTGGCCTGGGCTAATACCCCCATTATAAATTAGGGGTACTTATTTATTTAATACACTAAGACTATGTCCATATACAAACAGGGTTAAAAAGAAAAACCAACAGACAATTTTTTTTTAAATTAAAAGAATACATATACATATATATAGGTAATAATACATGTGGCCTTATTATTAGCTACAACTTTGAAAACCACAATTGGCCACTAGAAGAGGAGGATCCACCCGTTGTGTGTTTGACCAATACTAGCCCATGGCCCATGATGTTGGCCAATAGGAACACATGATTCTATGTAGCCAATGGGTGGTGGCAACGGGCGAGACATCGTTGGGGTTTGGGACTTCCTGTGTAAACAACCCTCTTTCCAATTGCTTATTGCCTTCCTTTGTTTTTATGTGTGGGCATTTTTGTAATCCCTCTGAGCGCACTTTTGTTGTTGTTGTTTTATACACCTTTACAGCTTTTGTGCAAAGGGAGGTTAGATGGGCTATTATTCTTAGAAATTTATTTAATTTTTTTCCAAACAAGTTCGAGATTACATGTTCAATGGACAATATGTGCTTCTGCGATTAGATGTACAAGGGGTAATCAAAAGTGCGCAAATTGCTTGGCCAAGATGCAGTGTTCATTTTCATGGTAGCAGAAAGTGAAATGGCTTTGGTAAAATGGCTTGTGGAGAGGAAGATAGAGAGTTTTGGAAATGTAGTTTGTAATTGTAATTTTGTAATATGTACCGTCAAATACACACACACCTGTGCATTAGGCATAGGGTTCAAACTAGTATTAAATAATTGAATAGGTTTTCATAATGTGATGTAAGAATTAAAACCAACCATTTCTCAAAATGAGAACTACCCAACATTGTTTTGGTCTTTACCATTTTCTTTAAACAAGACACTACAAGAGACAAATGCCACTTTCATCTTGAATTGTGCCATGGTTGTGGGGTTGGCCACATCTTAGTTCCCACCTTTGGTCATCCCAACATCTAGTCAATTAATATTCATAGGTATTTGAGTCATCATGTCTTTAATGAACGCCTTAGTTAATTAAAATGGTTTGTGTTTTTGTTTTATTTTGGCTTCTGCCTATTTGTTTTTGCCTTTCCATTTCTTGTCTTTTTGTTTCCTTGGAATAAAGTTGGGCAATATTACATCAATTATTTGTGTTGTATTGATGTATAAGGTACAACCTAGGTATATGGTCGTAGTATCAATATTGGTATTAAAAAATGTACTAGTCATATTTGACTTGAGGCAATACCGACCTTGTCTTTATACCAATCTATTATAGGACTTGAGGTGGTATAAAACATATACCAATGTTATGCAATTTAAAAAGAACACTTGGTCTTAGTTTTGATATTGTAAAATTTATTTGGAGGTTTTTCAAGTGGGGGTTTTAGATTGGTTCTTCCAAATTTTAAACCTTTTGGTTTTAATTATAGCATATTTTTTCAAGAACCCTTGGGCCTAGTTCAAAAATTGGGTCTAATTCCATGTACACATTACACATTCCCCAATGCTAGAGGTTGTGTGGGCACAAAGTTTTACAAGAAATTAAGTCAAGGACCTATGTAAATACAAGGTTCAACAACTAATTAAAATAAAAACTTAACCATAACGTTCAACCTACTTATTAATTTTTCAAAAGTAAAATTTTCCTATCTAAAAATCTTAACCTTATTTTCATGAATATTTTTACCAGTTTCAATTTTGGTTTCAAATCTAACAGGAGACTAGTTTCACAATTTAATTCCTTGTGTTGGTTCCAAAAAAATGGTGTCAACTTGGGTCTAGGTCACAAGAATTTGAATATGAACCCTAAATTTATACCATGCAAACTAGAAACCCTCACAACATTGGTATATACATGTCTTACACTAGTACCAACACTAGGTTTTTACTTGTTATATACCAAGAAAAACTCAACCTTGGACCAACACCAATACTTGCCAAGCATGAACCCCATGTGACTTGAAAGGAGCCTTAAAATGAAAAGTTGTTGAAAGATTGCCCTAAATCGGTGGTTGATGGAATACAATGATCATTATGTGCATGATAACCATATGGTACTTGGAATAGTATGTTGTTGTTTTGTGTGTTTTATGTTTGTAGGTAGTGCACTCATGGAGAAAGGAGACTATAGGCATTTTGTTTCTCTTGATTTAAAAGGTGAGCTTGCATGTTTATTTGTGTTGGTTTTTGCTCTTCATGAAGACTAGTGGGAATTTGGCTCTGATTGGCACACTGGATTATGGAAGGATGAGGAGTTGCAGACATAAGAAGGAGAGCTCTTGTTTACAAGGGGCATCTTTTTGGTAGAAAAGATTGGGAAACACTAAAGGAGCTAAGTATTCAGAAGCTTGATCTTATTGTGGTAGAAGATAAAATTGTGTTGGTTTGAAAATGCATAAGGAGAAGAATGTTCTTCATGCATGACTATATTCTTTGAGTTTCTGCTATGTTGGAGATGTAGAGTTTGTGTTAGTTTTTTAGAGACGAGTTGTGGTGGAAATGATGCAAAACAAAAAAAGATCTGTGAGTGATTCTTAATGGCATTGTGTCTGCATTTAGGATTTGTGTATGGGAAAAGACATTATTGTGGGATGAAGTGAGTACCCAAGCTTGGGTGCTCTGAGTAAGGGTGCAACTACGTTTACTTTATTCTGGGAATTAAAGATTGACCTTTCAATCTGGGTGGGTTTGGGATTGAATCTCCTTTTCTTATCAAAGCTTTTAGGATGTGTGTTGAGATGGGATGATCAATGCCATTAGGTATCAGTGGATGCTTAATGGGAGAGAATTTGGAAGGTTCTGATAAGCTAGATATAACGTGTAGTTGTTAAATCTTGTTTTTTCAAGTTTTTTTATAAAAAATTGTTCCATTTCTACTATAAATATACTATGATTAAGGAAAATTAAAAGGTTTCCATTACCTCTTCTTTTAGGCCACCCCCCAAGTATTAGGACCAATTTGGTATGTTCAAAAGTTGATACCAATCCAACATTGGTAATTACATTTGCTGGTCATTGTCATTTTAAAATGCATCAAGACTTTTATATTACATTCGTAATTAGTGGCATAATAACAATGGTATTAGTTGTTTGGTAGAGCCCTAGGTTGTAGAATCATATTTTCATCTTATGTTCATTTAGTAGTTGGATGAATTCTAAAGGAGTTTATGGTTGATTTTGGGGGAGATATGGCATACAAATGACCAACATGGAATATGAAAAGGAGATTTAAGGGTTCTTGAGAATGTTTACTACCTCATAATGTTACACTCAAATTGAATTTAGAAGTTTCACCATTCAATGTGTTGTTCTATTAAATTATATGTTTTGTAATTATACAAAGTTCAAGAATGGCTTCTTATTTTTTAATTTTGTTTTCTCCTCTTTCAATTTTTTTAGGGATTGTTCTACAATGTGCATGGTGCTTTGAATTTGAATGTTTTAATCTTTAGTTGCCTTGTAACCTTATGTATGTAAGGCTTGGAATCAAGGTTGACCATGTGAAACTTGAGGTAAAAGCTTCCAATCTCCTTGATCTTAATCATGATCTATTGATTTTTTCATCTTAAATTTTTGTTATTTAGATGTAGAACATTACATGTAGATTTGAAGGTCTCAACTTTCATAATTTGATTCTTGTTATCCTTGTCCCCTTAAGATGAAGTTCATCCTTCATCTTCCTCACAAACTACTATTATTTCATCAATGAGAGGTCAGATGTTATTTAGTTTGATTCAACATGTGAAAACTTGTCCAAATAGAATCCCAAGAAGAAGAGAAAATATATGAAAAAATTAAAAAAATTAAAGACATGTTTGGATTACTTGCATGGAATCAATTGAATCCCATGATTTACAAGAAGGGTTTAATGTACCAAATGCAATGTAAGGTTTGCAAATTTATTGAAGTGAAATAAAGTTTTCTAACTACAAAGCTAGATAGCTTGTTCAAACATGTTGGCCACTAGAAATGTAAGTTGCTTTCCATTCCACGTTGACAATGTTAGCTTTTAAAAGGTGAAAACATAGTTGAATTATCATAATCACAATTTTTTTGAATTGCAAACACAACAACACATCTTGGGTTTTGTGATCAATTTTAAGAATGACTATTGTCGTTTTTGACTATATTTATAACTATTTAGTCACAAAATTACTATGTACTTATAAAGGACATCAAGATACCTTATGACATCATGATTTTGTGACTATAATCAATATGATAACTTGTTCAATTTTTGGGTAAATATATTATTATTTTTGAATTTATATTAATATGTTTGAATGATTTAAAGTTAGGAATTCAAAATATTATTTAATTTTGCAACTAATAACGACTCAATTTCTAATGATGATGATGTGGCATGTCACGTGTTAATAAAATGTTACAACTAATAGTCAACCTCATGACTCATGACATTAATTTCAATAAAATTGCATATATTGACTAGTTAAAAATGTTTGTTTTTGTTCTTCGTTCTTGTGTTCTTATTTTTGAATTATATAATCTTGTCTTGTTATTTTTTTGAAAGTTAGACTTAACTTTTCTTTTACACTACACCGAAATGCGTCTTAATTCACTCTGGGTTTCATTACATTTTGAATCAATTTAGACATTTTTACCATGGTGAAATTGGTCAACCTCCTAGTGAATGGGGACCAATGAATTAGTCCACTAATACTTAGTTAAACAAGGTTACTTTTAAGTGAAATACAAATTTGTCAAATCATTTCAATTGCTAGTTAATTAACTAAGCAGCATGGAAATCAATTAAATTTAAATTATTTAATGTTATTGATAATTTCATGATTTTTTTAGACTATGAATTATTGACAGGTGTAACTATTTATGTTAAATTAAAAACCTATCTTAGGTACATAGGCCATATAATCAACCCAAGTAGGCATTTACTTTAAGGAACTACATAAGATAATGTTCGGTCAACTTACCATTGTTGATCACAAACAGATCATTTATGAGGTTTGATCCCTTGACCTTTAAAATGAAGGTAAACACCCCTACCATCAAGCCACCACATTTATGGTAATAATGTGTTACATTGCATTTTATTTATCAAATACTTCATTTTAAACATTACAAAAACATAAAATTTGAAAATTCATATTTTATTGAAACTTTGTCCAAATGAAATGATTAAAGTTTAATTTAAAAGTGTTTTCGATAATGTACATAATTACATTTTTTTTTTTGCAAATGTAAAATCATTTAAACAATTTTTTTTTGAATATCATTATTCAATAAAATTTCACTAACCATCTTTTTTTTAAAAAAAAATTAATAAATGGATAAGATTTTTTTTACTATAATACTGCCTATGTTAGGTTACTTTCAGCTATTTTTCATTGTTTTAAATTATTTCACCTTACATTATTTACGGTTATTTATGGTTATTTGTAGTTATTTTTTGTTATTTAAAATTATTTCACCCTAAGTTACTTTCGGTTATTCTAAGTTACTTTTGGTTATTTTATGTTACTTTTAGCTATTTTAGGCTATTTCATTTTAAGCTATTTTTTATTATTATAAGTTTTTTTTACTATTGTAAATTATTTTTGGTTATGTATGTTATTTTTTGATATTGTAGGCTATTTCACTTTAGGTTATTTGCAACTATTATAAGTTTTTTTTTGTTATTATAAATTATTTTATCTTAGGCTATTTTTGGTTATGTGAAGCTATTGTTGGTTACTTTTGGCTATTGAAAATTATTTCACCTTATGTTATTATTATTATTATAGGATATATTACCATAGGCTATTTATGGTTATTATATTGGTGGCTATTGGTGGCTACATCTTCTATATTAATGACTATAGTTGGTTATTTTATTAGTGCCTATTTTATTGGTGCCTACATATTTTATATTGATGGCTATTGGTTATTCATTTATTGGTGGCTATTAATGGTTATTAATTTTATTAAATTAATGGAAATTGTGGTTATTTTATTGGTGGTTATTAGTGATTATTTTATTAATGGTTATTTTTAGTTATTATATTAATGGATATTAGTGGTTACTTTAGGTTAAATTACCATAGGTTATTAATGGTTATTGGTGGAGCTATTTTATTAATGATTATTGATGGTTATTCTATTGGAGGTTATTTTTGGTTATTATATGTTATATTACTACTATTGGTGGATATTTTATTATAAACTATTGTTGAATATTTTAAGTTATATTATCATAGGTTATTATTAGTTATTTTAGGTTATTTTGCTTTAGGTGATTATATTTTATTTTAAAATATTTTAAATTACCATACTTATGATAAAATAACTTATAATAAAATAACTTATTATAATAACTTTAAATAACTTTTAAAGTAGAATGACCTTGAATAACCTAAAGTATAACTTGAAATAACATATATTAATTAAAAATAAAATAACTTAAGGCATAGCCTAAGGTTAGTTTAATAATTTAATTTAAAATAACTACAAATAAAAAAAGATAATAAACTAGCTAAAATACCTTAAGGTAAAATAATGTATAATAATTTATAGTAACTTATAATAATTTAGGGCATAAATGAAAACAACTAAGGTAACCAAAAATAATATAAGATATATCATAAAATAGCATAAAACAACAACATCAAAATAAACTTATTTACCACGGTAAATTATAATAGTGAATTATGTCAACTAATAGTGAAACACGATGTTTACATAGTGACATTATAATGAAATATCTTTAACCATGGTGAAATCACCAAAGTGTATTGAATTTATTCCACTTTTAAGGTCTCATAGTGATTTAGGCTAATGAATTACACTCCACTTTCGTGCTAGTGTTAACCTTTTTTCTTGTGGTTTTTTGTGTCTTTAACAATCTTTTACAACTTGTCCTATGCAATTACAATGTCCAACACTATTATAAAAAAGACTAAAAATGTCTTTGTCAACTAGTAGTCAACCTTATGACTCATGCAACTAACAAAAATGATTAAAAAACCCACTATTATCACATAGGACCAATCATTTTAGTAACCAAATTTAATTTAAATAACCTAGTTTAGTTTATAATTTAATCATAATTTAGCCAAATTTAACCATGTAGTGTTTTAATAGTGAATTTTATTTTCAATATTCCAAATTTAACCAAATTTAATTTAAATATTCAAATTTAGTTTAATTTATCAAAATTTAACCATATTTAGCATACAATTTATGTTAATTTAGCCATGTTTAGCTTATATTAATATTTTAAATATAAATTATATTAATTCAGCCATGCATTAACAATTTTCATCCATGCATACTTTAAATAATTGTGTTTAAAGGTGTTTAACCGTGTTTAACCATGTTTAACCATTTTTAGCCAAAATAATTATGTTTAGATTTATTTATGTTTGTTTAACCATGTTTAGTTTATATAATTTTTAAATTTTAAATTTATATATTAATTTCACCATGTTTAGCCTAGGTGATTATCTTTAGCCAAAATTATTTATAATAATTGTGTTTAACCATGTTTAAATTAATTTGGTTTATGTCTAGCCTAGATTAGCCTAGTTTAGTCTAGGTCTACCTTAAATTAGACTAGGTCTAATCTAGCTAAATCTACCCTAACTTAATTTAAATTTAGCCTAGAGCCTAAATAGTCCTAGTTAAGTTAGATTAAATTAATTTACTTTTAACATAGGGAGGCTTAGGTTAATCTAGGCTAGGCTTGTAGGTAGTTTAGTTTGACTTAACTCATTTTAAATCAACTTAAGGAAGCTTAGGTTAACCTAGGTTAGGTTGGTAGGTAGTAAGTAGGTTGACCTATGTCAACCTAGGGTGATTTAATTTAATTTGAGGCTAAATTTTTGATTTTTATAATTTTGTGTTTAATAGATTTAATATTAAAAAATGTGGCAGTGCAATGGATGAAGATTTGAACCTCAAAGTGAAGGTGAGGGGTTCAAGCCTTTAATTTTTAAACTTATGATACTTAGGCCACTTAACCTAGGTTAGGTTGCCTAGGCTAGGAGTCCAATGTTTATTTTTAACCTATGCCACTTAGTTTAAGTTAGGTAGCCTAAGCTAACTAGGTTAAGTTAAGTTGACTTTTGCTCATGTGTGATGACTCATAATTGAACATGTGTTTGTAAATTTTTTACACATGTCATCCATTTAACAAAACGTCTTTTGTAATTATTAATTGAGTAAAATGATTAGGTTGACATGGCGTGCACTTTGCATGTTAAACCAAAGTCAATGATGACATGGAATTTCAATATTATAAGAAAAATTTAAAAATCCCAGTTGATAAGATGACTAAGTTTTACAACTATATGTCTTTTGTGATTAAATGGGTGAAATGACATGAGTTTAGCAACTCAATAGTCATTGGTCATAAACATTCTTTTTAGTTAATACATAGTCATAAAGGTAAGTTGTAAAACCCAAAATGTGTTCTTGTGAAATGATTTTAAAATGTAAAACCATATTGAGTGCAAGCATTCACTCATCAACCACATCCACCCCCTTAAACCATTTTTTTGAATAAAAATATTCTTGAATTTTTTTTTTAAAATTAAAATTTATTATTTTGTAAAACTTACATTAAAATTTTGCCAAAATAATTGAGTATGAATCCTTTTACACTACAAGAACACCAATTACAATTGTCGTAAAAATTATTTAGGGTATTTTATTTATTTATATTCATTTCAAAATTTCAAAATACATATATCAATATATTAAAAATAAATTTGTGCAATCCATTTGTAGTTTTTAAAAAAATAAATAAATACAAAAGAGAAAAAAACAATGGATTCAATTATTTTGGTGCATGTTACCCAAATTGCACTTTATTTAACATTATCAAAATTTCAATTATCCATGTTACAATATACTTTAATGGGAATCATATATTTTAAAATGGATGAATTGTAGGAAAAAAATGGACTCATAATGGAATTTTGAAATGATGACTTTATGTTTGGTACAAAAATAAAATGAAAATGTGCATTCAAAAAAATGTCATAATCATGTCAAAATTAAAATTTAAAAATAGACTACCATCAAATGAAAAGTTTAAAAGTAAAATGCATTGATTTTTTTAAAAAACTAAATGCCATGATTTTTGTCATTTTGTTATCATTTATAGTTTGTTTCACATTGAAGTATTAAATTTACACATGATTTTTGGACCAATCACATGTCTAGTGATATTTAAAGAATGAAATATTAATATTTATGATAAACGATACAAAATAATTATAATATTTATAGTTTGATCATTTTTATAATTGTAAGAATTTTAGTTAGTATAAGATGTGGACTCTTCAAATTGTTAAAAATGAATCATGTAACCATGCTTTTAATACCCCAAATTATCTCAACAAGAACTTCGTGCATTCAAAGAATAATTGTGTTGTTGATTGCCCCTTTGTCTTGCATTGATTTCAATATAATGTCCCTTTTGACCATAGATGATAATATGTATAATTTGTTACAATCCATCCCCTACTTGGTAAATGTATGTCCCACAACAAATTACAAAGGCTTAAAGTTTTATTCCAAATGCTTAAAATTGAATGTGGTTCCAATAAGCATTAGTTTGATATGTTGGGTTTGGGCATGGCAAATGTCATGCATAGTGTTTTGTTGGAAGTTGCCAAAACTATACATTTTCATCTACCACCTTTATGACAATTAATGTATACAAAGTTATGATAATGTTGATAATGCTTATGGCTTTCAATCCACTTGTATGTGGTCAAAGGATGGAAGAGGATTAGACCATCCTCTTTTGCGTTAAAAATTTGGTTGTCCTTGCCACATCCAATAACATTTTTGCTTTAATGGTTAAGTATTTGTTTGAGTGTGAGGGTTGGAAGAAATGGGAGGGAAGTTGGGTCAACCTTGGGTGCATTTGGTAGTAGCATGTTTTATGACCATTGAAAAAGTGTGACATTACAATTCAAATAGAAATTTCTCCCATTTTAAAACGGAGTTCATTGTTTTTTCTCACAAGAGCAATCTAGTTATAGTCATTTTGCCAAACTTGGACTTGGTGCTTTAGTTTGACACCATTTTGATGAACTTATAAGCTTTATTTGTTCACAATTATTACAAGGACAATTTTGATTTGTATTTTTGTGATTTTTTGAGTAGTTATAAAAAAATAGCTATAGAAAGCACTTATTGAAATAGTTTCAGAAATACCAAAAATACTTACCAAAAGTAGTTTTGGAATTATTAAAAATGTCTACCAAAAATTCTCAATATGGAATTTGTTAAAAGAAGTTATGAATCCTTGAAGTTTGTTTACTAAAATACATTATTGGTTGGCACTAAAGTAGTTGTGTTATCTTTCTTATATGAAGGAAATGATGTGTGCTACATTATAAAGTGGCATAAATGAATGGTAATCTAAAAATGCAAGGTTTAGGGATGATGAAGAGCTTAAGGAATAATAGGAAAAGGAAATGGATGAAAAAAATGATGAGATGGGTGATTTCATTATTGATGAAGAAGATGTTGATGAGCTTGGGTGGCCTTCAAAATGTGTGTTTGTTAGTTTAAACCAAGTTTGTGATAAAAATATACATAGTTGATATATTTTATGGTGAGTTCATGAATTATATAATTAATAGTGATTTGTGCTTCCTTCTTGTCATTTATTTTACCTTAAGTTTATGTTGTAGGCCTAAAAATGTGAAAAAAGGGAAAAATATCATTTGGACAAGTTCCAAGGATTAATTTTATAACATTACAAGAAGCCCATGAGATTTTTGGTATTGTGTCAACCTTTAATGCACCCCCAAAGGCTTGTCTCAAGGTATCATGGTAAAAAAATTCATACAATGTGTTTTTAAAATTTGAAAAGCCTTGGGCATGTTCCTTAACTCTATGCATTGGGACAAGAAGGGCATGCATGAGTTTCATGATGACTTGGATGAACTTTTCAAATTGAGGCCATGTTCAAATGCATAAATAAAAAAGAGAATGGCAGATAGGGTGAAAGCACACTATATGGGGGCATGATTGTTGTCACATTGTACTGTTTTTCAGGGGTCCCATATTTAAATTTCAACCATGTCATTATTATGAAAGATTTTCACAATGTTTTTGCATATTATGATAGCTTAAAACTCAAAGAAATCAAATGCTAAAAAAAGTACATTATTATATTTCATATGATGTGATGTTAAAATACATTTGCACCAAAAAAAAATACAACATATTAAAAAAATGCAAATATATTCAAAAAATGATTGAAATGATTTAAATTTTTATGAGGTTTGTATTATGTACCAAACATTGTGATTCCATTTGATTGGAATAAGTTTGTGAGCCATGTGAAAAGTTTGATAATTATCAAATCACAAATGGGTGTTTTTTAGGGCAATGACCACAAAATATGTGGTAAGTTCACATTTTGACAAACAATCACTTTCAAATGGAAGATGACAATATATGCAAGGTGGGCCATTTAAAAAAAATTCATTTCAAACATGTTTTGGTTGAATAATTTAAATCAAAACCTAGTGTAGTTGAAAGAAATAAACAAGGTTTTTTTGTATTACACAAACCACAAATATACCTTTTGTTCCTTGAATTTAATCTTTTACTTTTATTTTATTTCCAAATAAAAACATTAACTTTGTGAAAATAAAATAATTAAGCCCAAACACCAAAAATGACGCCCAAAATTAAATGCAATAGATTTTGCAAGTGTATATTTTATGCACATGTTATGAAATTGCCCAAGTTAGTCCCATGTAATTTGCTTTCACCTCTTAATGCATTTGTAACCAAATTGGTGCCTAGGCAAGCCATGAACTCACATAGTTCACCATGATTTGAACTTGGGAAGAATCACCATTCTCCTCCCCTGGATGATATATTTTGTAACTCCTTGCAAGTGCTACATTTAAATGATAATTTTCTCATTACTCCCAAATGCAAGTTGTAAAATTGCCAATTTATGAGTCCCCCCACTTTGGGGCACAAAACTTTCTTGTTGTAATTCTGATTGAAAGAAATCTTCTAAGAAAGTTTTAGCCCTTAAAAAGAACTTTCCAACAACACATCAAGCTCCTGAACTAGAGTTAATTTGACCCAAGTTTGTTACATAGTTTAATAATTGAATCATTTTGGTAATTTAACTCGTGACCCTTCAAATGGCCATAATTACTTATGATATTTTAGGTCTTTGATTTGACATTGTGACTCACTTTAATTATCTACTTTTAACAACCTTTCTAACAATTTATAAAGGTTGATTTTGAAGAAAGTTTAATACCCCAAATTCTTCTCCAAAGATTTGGGACACCTTGAAAGTCATGCAAGTGCTTTCCTTTGGCTCCCACACATGTGAAAGTGTATTTTCATTCTCACACATTCATTCCAAATCCTGATCTCTTGATCCACTTGGAAATATTTTTCTATCTCAAAAAAAAAACATTTTTTCCCGCCCCAAAAGTTGGTTTCACACCCAAGTTAGGGTCATGACATCTTTGTTGGAAGATTTTTGGATAACCTTTGAAGTTGGATGTTTTTTTCCATCCATGCTTTTAAATTCTAGAAAAATTAGCAGGTGCATTCCTCTAATTATATATTGTTGCAAAAATGTTTGGTTGAACATTTGATTGGCCTTTGGCTACCTAGCTTTCTTAACACACCCTAAATATTACAGAAAAACGTGGTTTTTTTCACAAAATAGGTGGTGATCACTTGTGACACATGTGAAATAAACTTTGTGGTTTCATTCAATACAATGTACCATATGATGTGGTGTTTATTGTGGCATATATTTAATCATCATTTTATATTTTCAGCTACACATTAAAACCAAATATAGGAACATGGTGATTTTTATTATAATTTTTTTCATTTTAAGCAATTGAAAACCTCCAAATTGATTTTAAATAATTTTTGAGCAAAATTTTGTAGCAAAAAGAAAGTTGGTTTGCCATAAAAGGTCCTCGTTGCTAGCAGATGGTGAGATGTTTTCTTTTACACTCCATGGATCATCTAATACATGCATTTATTGGTTTCAACTTTAAACCTTACAACTCCCATTGTATTATTTAACATGTCAATTCCTAAGGCTCAAGTTCCATTGAGAAATTCAATGCTTCCCTTAAGGAATATTTGTGAATTGATTTCTTACTACTTAAAAAACTTCATCCAGATGTTTGAATCTTGCAAGACATGGTTATGAAACTCCTTTTCTTAAAGATGGAAAAGGTATATTGGAGTATGCAGGTGACTTTGGAAATCAATATAGAACCATCTATATTTGAATATGTCCATAAAATTCCGATGGACAACAAAGTGCTTAGCATTGAGCCAACTACACAAGGCAATGGTGCAATTGATTATTTTCATTCATATGCAAGTGTAAAATGAATTTTGCGAAAACTAGTAACTATTTTTTTGGAAGAGCAATGGCTTTTTATCCAAGTATTTGTAGAATAAATACAACTCGAGATCACAATCGAACTTCCTAACTTCTAAGGACATCATTGAGATTACATTGATGCAAGAAGTTAAAACATTGTATGTGAGTGAACTTGTGAGCCTCAATGAAAGGTAGTGAAATGAGCATAGGGTTGCACATTTGCTTCTACTAGCTTCTTTGTTGCTCTATGAAGCCAAATGTACCACCTTGGCAATCACCTTTTAGCCAAACATACTACCTTGTCAACCACTTGTTGCCAATGCTTTTTTATCACGATTCTTGGCAATCACCCAATAGCCAAATATATATTGGATCATCAACCACCCATGTTGCCAATTTCTTTTATCACAACTATTATTATTGTAGCCAATCTATAGACATTTGCAAATCACAACTCGCCATCATAGGCACTCTCCAATTAAACAATATTGCACAATAAGCTCCACCTCACACACACAACTTGGCACATAGCCAGTCTTGGAAGAAAATAGAGAGGGGAAGGAAGGGGGCTAGTTATGAGTGAATCAACAACACTAGAGAATGGTAGAATGTGTGCAGCAGCCTGGGGATGAAAATACTGAACTAGGCCACATGCTTAAAGGGAGAATTAATGAAGACTGACACTTACTAATAATATGGTATCTGGGTGAACTAGTTTACTAGGGTTTTGTAGTGCCTAGTGTCTACTTATGCTTTTCAAGAGTGGACAAGTTGTAGCCATTGTGGAACAGTAATGAGAGACATTTTGTCATTGTCCATTGCTCACTAGGGTAACATGGTTGCCATATTTTATTTTATTTTTGTCTTCAAGGATGATCAAGGTTTGGTCTCCTTTTGTCTTCATAGAGGTAAAGTTCATCCCTTATTTTGTCTTTCTATTGGGTCCTCTTTAACTTTGTTCATGCATCTTATCTTAGGAAATCTAGTCTCTGATCTACCAATTTTTTAATAAATATGTGATATCTAATTGGCTTCAGCATTTTGCCAGGCTCATATCATCTCTATTCATCTTCTTGGCCAAGATCTGTTCAGGTGGAATGTCGTTAATAAACAAATAGAAAAGCTTTTTTCCTTTACCTTCAGCCCATGAAGCCATTTGGATCCAAAAGTAGTGTTTTTTAATTGAATGTATGGAAAGAACCTTATGTTAGGTTGAGGGGCTTTGTGTGTCTATTGTTGTTGTTCTTCATCACATCCCCAACTAAACCTTGGGTTCTTATTATTAGTTCTTAAAATAAGAACATTCCTGACTGAGTCTGGTTTGGGAATCTAGGCTGATTCTACATCTGCAAAGAACCCAAGATTGGAGATTATGGAAGTACTAGTGTTGTACAAATAAATCATAAGTGACCACCTGACAGAAGAAGTACAGCTGATTTTGAGCTTTTCAAAAGAATATGTGATACTTACTTGTAACTAAATGTTTTTTGCAGAAAGCAATAGAGTTCTCTGTAAAGTCATGCGACTAGGGAGTGAGAATGGCCAGTTTCAGCATAATAGGGCATGAAACGTGGTGTAATTGGGAATGAAATTTTTTCGAAACAAAATAATTGGGATACAAATTAAATTTTCCATCAACTTTGGGGGTAAACTGAGTTTCATCCTGTCTTTCCTTTTTCTTGAGCGCCTCCATTGTTGCTAATATATTTTCCCTGCTCCTATCTGTACAACTACTATAATTACTCTCGAACCTTGTGCATTAAATGGCGAGCATTCCATCCTGAGATTTAACAAAATTTCCTTACTTTGCAGAGACCACTGAAAGAAGGGATAGGGGGTGAAAAGCAGGCCCAAAGGCAGGGTGACTTTGCGGAAAACTCTGATACCTTCCAAGTTCCTAGCTCTAGTTGAAAAAACATTCAGACCTGCAGGGGAAAACAGGTTTGCACTTTGCACCCAGTGTTGGTTGCTGCGATCTGCTGGTTGGTCCAAAGTTCGAGCATTATAAGGTTAGTTCCAGAGTCTTGTTCTCGTTCCAAGTCCAGTTTGGGATTTCCCCCAATGTGCAGAAGTTGCAGGGATTTCCTTCAACCTCCTCTGAACCAAAAAAAAACCAGACCAGGAACCAGCTGCTCAACTCTTCGGAACTGACCAACAGTTTTCTGAATGCGGTATTTTGATTGCATTGCAGCCAGAGGGCCCAGCCAGAGTGAACCCCCAGGGCACCGTACATAATGGATGGATGATGTGTGGATAGGAAACACATTTTCATTGCATTCCTGTTCCGTAACTAATCCCAAGTGATTTAGCTATGTATACACACCATCCAGATGCATCTATGTACCTAGTAGCCACCAAGTTCGTTACCTACTTACTTACCTAGATAGTAACCACCTACATTCCATACCTACTTATCAATGCTACTTACCTACCTTACATAGGTGCTAGGTAGTGTGAGGTGAAAGTTGTCAGAGGGTTAACACGATAGGTTACCAAGGTAAAACACTTTGTGTCCACAATTGGGCATGTTATGAATGTGAATATCTGTTTGGTATTTTATGTACACCCTCAGCTCCTTCCTTTTGTTTTGTATCCTCCTCATGTCTATTTCTTTCAGCAAGTCCTCCCCTTTCCTTATTTGATATGCTTCTTGCAAGAGGAGGGGGTTACGGGAACTCGATGGGTTTGGGAACTTGATGATGTTCCCCTTGTGGTTGGGCCTCTTAGGTGGTTCTTTTGTCTTCTTGGACATGAGTGGATCCTTTCACTTTGTTCCTTGTGTTCCCTCTTTTTTTTGGGGTGCTTTGGCTTTGGTTTATTTATGATTGGTGGGATTTCAACACTTTTCCTTTCTCTCTTGCTTTTTCTCTCTTGTCCCATAGTGATCATGTCTGGTGAATGTGAATATCCCTTTTGTATTTTTGCACACAATCATCTTGTGTTTTTTTTTGTGCAGTTTAATGTCTTCTTCATTTTTTTCCTAATTTGTCCATTGTGATCATGTTTGTGAGGTGTGAATCTTCTTCCAGTGCAAAACTACACTCAGTGTGTGAGTCAGTAGTTTTGCAGATGACCCATCTGACCCATTTGATCAAAAGGATCTTTGCATACCTCACCCCAGTGTTAGTGGGCAGATTGTAATGGCCTTGTTGCTGGTTGGTTGGTAACACATTCATGAAAGTGCCCCCCCTGTGATATCTAATAGGCACTGGGGCAGCAACCCACCCCTTGCCCAACCCCCCAAAAAATTGAAAGAATTCCACAACATAATGTTGCCATTTGTTGAGATGAGATAAGCTGCTTGGGAATTTTTATGCCCATAAGAAATCATAATACCTAGCTAGGCAAAACTAAGGCCTCACAAGTGAACAATCAAATTGGGCTTTTTGTTTCACAATTCTCAGTAAGAAGAGTTTGCTGAAAAAGGAAAGACAGGATGAAACTCAGTTTATCACCAAAATTGATGCTTTTTCTGAGTTTCATCCCCTGTTGAATGCTAATGTACTTTTTTGCAGGTTTAAAAAAAAATCTCACCCTGTGTATGACCAAACTCAGGGTTCCGGTGCTGTGTTTTCTTACTTTTTGAATAACTCTAATTTCTGGATTCCAAGTTCCAATTCAATTTGTCTTTTTTTCTTTTTTTTTGGCTGACAAAAAGTTGTTCTTGAGAGAGAGAGAGACACACACACACACACACACTAGTT
>Ga0209611_10004698_pt1 | contig 23260 bp, 16 predicted proteins | sample S1TSphgellanicum_3_FD_187693 | JGI IMG/M metagenome (GOLD analysis project Ga0209611, IMG submission 187693) | Host-associated microbial communities from peat moss isolated from Minnesota, USA - S1T2_Fc - Sphagnum magellanicum MG (SPAdes) (version 2) | ecosystem: Host-associated > Plants > Peat... | reverse complement strand
CCCCGGAACTCGTTGCAACGACGAGGTTGTTGAAATTGAGAAGGAACAGTTCCGTCTGATAGGTCAGGCGGCCCTCATCGGCGGCGCCCTTGAGGCCCGCTTCGTAGCTCTGCGCGGTCTCGGGACTCAACAGGGCCGGTGTATAGTCGGGGCCGAAGTCGATGGCCGACGGCTTGAAGGCGTTGCGATAGTCGGCATAGGCAACGACTTCATTCGCGCCCTGCGCCCAGACGCGGTAGCTGGCGCCGGCGAACTCGGACGGCCGGATCATCGTCTTGCTCACACTTTCCTCGACGAACTGCGGCGGCGGCAGGGTCAGGTCGCTCGATTCCTTGCGCTCCTCGGCTTCGTTGATGCGAAATCCCGCCGTCACGTCCCAGCGGCTGTCGGGCCGCCAGTCGAATTGCGCATACTGCCCGGCAAACATGCGCCGGTCGTTGATGGTACCGATTTCATTGATCGCGACCGCCGAGGTCGGCGGCGGGAGCACCGAACCGTTCAGCGGCACCGTGTAGCCGCTGTTGCCGTTCAACGTTGATTGTTGACCATGGCCATAGAGGAGGTCGGTGCCGGTGATCAACGTGGCGCTGCTGGAAATGTTGGTGGCGAGGTGAGTGTCGAAGTAGCCGTCGTCGATGTAGCGGCGCTGATTCTGAGTATCAGCGGCACCGCTCAGATCCGGGTGCAGAAACGCGCGGATGTCGGCGATATCTGAATATGCGAAGGAGACGAGCGTGTCCCATGCGCCCCACGCTGTGGGCATTGAATAGTCAACCGCGAGATGATATTTGTCCTCGTCGATCTTCGCGTCCGCCGGATTGAAGTTGGCGTTGATGGGTGCGAGCGTCGTGAGGCGGGTGCCCACCCGCACGACGGGGCTCGGGGGCACGTCTCGCACAAAGGTGAGATCCGCGTCGACGCGCAGCGTCCCCGGCCCGAGATCGCCCGCACCCCGATACAGGCCATGTTCGTTTGAGACGATTTCCCGGGCGTCGGCAAAGCCGAGACTCTCGCCGTCGATGGCGAGCGATTCGCGCCAATCGCCGACCTGCGGCAGGACGAATGACGTCGATCCCTTGATGGAGCCATAATTTCCGTAGGCGATGTCGGCTTCGTCGGCGGCCTCACCGGCCGGGTAATGAATGGCGTGAACCACGCCGACGAAAGAGGTCGCGCCATACATGACGGGGGCCGACCCCTTCAGCACCTCGATACGCTCGACGTCGTTGAAATCGAGCGTCGTAATGCCCGGATTGAAGGCGCCGCCCCAAGGTACTCCGTCGACGACCAGCAGGAAGGCATCGAATTCGTGCAAACCCCAAAACGCCGGTACGGCACTCGACGGCCCCGCATCGCCACCGGCGGGCGCCTCGACTCCGGGCACGAGACTCAGCGCACTCGCCATATCGGACGCGCCGCGATCCACCAGCTCTTTGCCTGAGACCACCGAAATGTCGGCCGGAACGAGGTCGGCGGGTTCCGCAATGCGAGTTGCGGTGACCACGAGATCGTCGAGCGCTCCGGCGCGCGCGCCGGGTGCAACGCTCACCACACCCCCAACTACGCTACTGATTGCAAGGACGAACCCTGCGAACGCTCCGCTACGCATTTTTTCGAATCAGTAGTTCTAGTCCTCGTCCGCAAAATCAAGGTCTCGAGGGGGTTCGAGGTCCGGGCGCAGTCGAGGCAGCGGAACCTTTGCCAGCGCGCGGTTGAGACTGGCCGTTTCGTCGTCGAGCAGGCGCTGCCAGCGAACCTCGAGCGCTTGCCATTCCTTGAGGGCAAGTTCCGTATCGGTGACCTGTGCGACCGTCGGAGACGCGTCGACACCGGTGACCTGGGTATAGAGCGTCGCGAGATCGTCGTTCAGACTCTCGAGCCCGCGGCGTGGCGCGCCGCCGTCATCGGCCGACTCGATCAAGGCACCGATATGCTGATCCAGTGATTGAATCTGAGCGGACAACCGCTCGGCGGCGTGGCCGGTCAGCTCCTTGAGCTGCGCGCGAATCGAGCGGGCCTCGAGCAGTGCGCCGGTGCTACCGTCGAGGGCGGCCGCGAGGCTGCGCGCGAGGTCGAACTGCGCTCTGAAATCTTGAGGAGTGATCTTGATGCGAGGATCCGCCGTCACCTCGAGCGGAGCCTCCCACTGGTGTGCGCCGATGTGCAATCGAACCCGGTAACTACCGGGGTTCGCGACCGGACCGGCCGGCTCCTGGGGCGTGTCGCCGGGCACCGCGGAAATAGGGAAGCCGCGCTTCACACTGCGGGGCGCCGCATAATGCAAATCCCAAATCCAGCGATGCATGCCGGCGCTCGTCGCGGGCGGCGGCACCTGCCTGATCCAACGCACCGGAATCAACTCGCGTTCGAGTTGTTCCTGGCTGAACGGCGGCGGGTCCGCACTCGATACCCGTCGCACCAAGGCGCCGGTCGAGTCGAGAATCTCGATCGTCACCGGGTGCTTCGAATCGTGAGACAAGTAATAGTCGATCACGGCGCCATCCGGTGGATTGCGCCCCGCGGGTTCATTCGGTTGGAGCGGCGTATCCGTGCCCGTACTGCGCATCACTCGCACAGCCTGGGCGGGATGCAACAGGGTCGCCTCGCTCGATGCAAGATTCGCCGTGAACTGGCGCAAGGGACTGATGTCATCCAAGACCCAAAACGAGCGGCCATGGGTGGCCACGATCAAGTCCTCCCCATGGATCGCGAGGTCGCGCATTGAGGTGTGAGGCAGATTCAACTGCAGTGAATTCCAATGATCGCCGTCGTCAACGGAAACCCAGACGCCATTCTCGGTTCCGGCAAACAGCAGACCGCGGCGCATCAGGTCTTCGCGCACCGTATTGACCGGTGCATTGCCGGGCAAACCCGCCGTGATCGGCGTCCACGTGTGCCCGCCGTCCCGCGTGCGGTAGATATAGGGCGTGAGGTCATCGATTCGAAATCGACTCACCGAAACGTACGCGACCTGCGCATCGAAATGCGACGCCTCTATTTGGGTAACCTTGCTCCAGGGCGTCAGCGGCGGCGGCGTCACGTTTTGCCAGGTCGCGCCGTCGTCGTGAGTCACCCACACCAACCCATCGTCGGTCCCGGTCCAGATGAGTCCATCCTCGAGCGCGGACGCGCTCGCCGCATAAATGGCGCCGCGTTGCTTTTCGGCCTTCGGCGACTTGAGGTTGCCGACGCTCGGCGGGGCGCCGGGTTTCTCTCGAGTCAGATCCGGGCTGATGGCACGCCAGGTTTGCCCGCCATCGGTCGTTTCGTAGAGGCGGTTCGCCGCATAGTACATGCGGTGCGCGTCTTGCGGCGAGAACAGCAGCGGCTCGGTGCGATCGACGCGAACATCGGCCCCTTTGAGCGGGATCGGCGTTACGTCTTGAACCTGACCCGTCGACACATGCATCTTCGTCACCACATTCCGGCCGGCACCGTACACAATGTCAGGATCGAGTGGATCGGGAACGACATAGCCATATTCGATGGCACCGACGGGATGCCACTCCCGAAACGTGATCTCGCCGTCGTTGCCGCGATTCGCGATGCAGACTGAGCCACTTTCTTGTTGGCCTGAGCAGATCCGATAGGGAAAGGTATTGCTGATGCCGATGTGATACAGCTGTGCCGTCGGCTGGTTGAGCCACGAACTCCAGGAGACGCCGTTGTTGACCGTGATGATGCCGCCCTGATCAGAGACCAGTGCGATGTGCGCGGGATCCTCAGGATTGATCCATAGGTTTTGGTAGTCATCACCACCGGGGGATCCTTGGAACGGCGTCCAATGAGTGCCGCCGTCCGTCGATTTCATGGCGACGATGCTGGCGCTGTAGAGGACGTCGGCGTTGCGCGGATCGACTTTGATCACCGGTAAATCGCCGCCGCCGATCCGCAGCGCAGGCCGCGGATCGGTGGTCGCGCGGACCCAGTTTTCGCCGCCATCATCGGATCGATACACACCGAGCCCAGCGCCAGAGCTGTAATCGCCCTCTGCGGTCGTGCCGACGGTTGCGTACAGCCGGTCCGGCCGGCTCGGCGCAATCGCCACTTCGATTTGCGACAAATTCTCCGGAAGCCCCCGCGTCAACTTGCGCCAATGATCGCCGCCGTCGGCGGACTTGTAGAGTCCGCCCGAGGTTCCGTTGAAGACGTCGTTGTCTTCCCATGGACCTGAGCGCACATTCCACAGCCCGGCGTAGAGGATGTTGGGATCGTGCGGGTCGATCTTGACGCAGGAGCCGCCCGTGTCGTCATCGATGTAGAGCATCCGGGTCCAATTCTTTCCGCCATCCACGGACCGGTAAATTCCGCGCTGCGAACTCGGACCGTAGGGATGACCGAGCACCGCCGCGTACAGACGATTTGGATCTCGCGGGTCCACGGCGAGATCGGGAATCTGTTGCGCGTCATCGAGGGAGAGGTGCGTCCAGGAAGTGCCTCCGTCCGCCGAACGATAAATCCCGTTGCCGACCGATAGGTCCGGCCGCTGCAGGCCTTCGCCGCTTGCGACGTAGATGATGTTGGTATCGGACGGCGCAACGGCAATCGCACCAATAGACTGGCTTGGCGCCGCGTCGAACAGAGGATTCCAGGTCCGGCCGCTATCCGTGGTCTTCCACACGCCGCCATTGACCGCGCCAATCAGAAAGGTCTCGGGCTGGCCCGGAATGCCGGTCACCGCTCGCGTGCGCCCGCCCCGAAACGGCCCCACCATCCTCCAACGAAGCGACTGAGAGGCGGCGGCGACCGATGTTTCTTCGGCGGCGGCCGCGAAACGCCAGCAGGGAAAAAGCACCAGCATGGCGAGCATTGCCGCGGATAATCGGGACCGACAGATCATGATTTTATTTCTGCAACGATTGTGCGTGGAGGCGCATCGTACATTAAAGTGTCGAAGGTGCGCCGTCGGGCGAGCGATTCTCCACCTGCCGTGCACTTGCGAGGATCTGTTCGAGGCTGGCATTGGAATCCGTGATGGGCACCGGTATGCCCTGCGGATCGCGGGCCAACTGAAGGACGAGGTCCCAGCGCACCTGTTCGTTACGCGCTTGCACTTGCGACTGGACGTCCGCGCCCATGGCCTGCTCGAGAAACTCGCGGGGATCGGTTTGGCCAAAGCGTTGGTCACCCGCCAGGGGATCGAACGCCTGCATGTACAGATCGCCGCGGTGCCAGCCGAACACGAACGGTTGATTCACCACACGTACCGGCGTGCCGACCGGAACCATGTCATAGAGTTGCAGAATGTCCTCGGGGTAGAGGTGCATGCATCCATGACTCACGCGCATGCCCACGCCCACGGGCTTATTGGTGCCATGGATTGCATACTCGGGCCAGCCGAGATAGAGCGCCCGGGTGCCCATGGGGTCGTCGGGACCGGGACGGATTTCGGCCGGCAGGGGATCGCCGTCTTCGCGGTGCTCCTCGCGGATGTCCGCCGGCGGCCGCCAGACGGGATTCACGGCTTTGCGCACGACGGTCGTGACGCCCGACGGCGTCTTCCAGTTCACCCGGCCGATGCCGATGGGGTAGGTGTAGACGACCTCGTGCCCGTCCCCGCTGCGCGGCGGGTAATAGTAGAGGCGCATCTGCGCGACGTTCACGACGATGCCCACGTGCGGCGCGTTCGGCAGTACGAACTGCGTGGGGACGACCACTCGGCGTCCGACGCCCGGTACCCACATATCGACTCCCGGATTGGCGCGCTGGATTTCGTTGTAGCCGACATTGAAGCGACGGGCGATGTCGGCAAGGGTGTCCTGCTCGCCGGCGTGGGTGATCTGCACTTCGCCGACGACCTGATCGTTGATTTTGGGATTGACGGAGAATCGGAATGCCTCGGCGGGCGGCGCTTCGGGCGTGGGTGCAGCGGTGACTGCTCGCGCGGCGCCGGTGGCTTGAGCCCAGACGGGCGATCCGCCGACGATCAGCGAGCCGATGAGAACGCAGGCAAGGAATCGGCGGGGTGCTTTATGTTTGGTTTCGTGCATCGGCCATTGTTGCCGGTCAACTTGCCGACAATACGTAGGTGTCAGATTGTCAGGAGTCGCCTGGTAGAATTATATAAATCATACGCAATTCCTATACCTGTTATGGCCGAAGAGATTCGGCACTGCCTTGGCGATGATCGCCGGTTTGATCGCTGGAAATTGGTCGGCATTCGCGCCACGCCGTCGGAGACTATCGGCGCTCGGCCAGCATGGCAGGCCTTTGCTTGCCATGCTGGCCGGACGCCGTTGCGTCGGTCAGCGTTACCGCACCCTCGGCTCGCGGAAAGACCTTATTTGCGTTCCGGCTTGGTTCTGCGTTCGGGCTTGAATTTGGGCTTGGAATCGTATTTGAGTTCCTCTTCAAGTTTCCGACTGAGCCTGCCAGGTTCTATGGTTCGGAGGGGAGCGCCTAGATGCTTGGGGATCGGGGGCGCGACTTCCTCCAAGAGTTTCACCGGGATGTCCGGATCAATCCTCCAGATGGGCGGAATGACGGGCACGTCCTTGGTGAGCGTGCCGACGGTGACATGTGGCCAGCTCAATCCATTGAAGTTGAGCAGCACGAGTTGAGAGTATTGCAGCTGCAGGAAATTTGGACTGCCTTGGACGGTTTCGATCCAAAAGGTCGCTGACACGACGGCCGACAAAGCATTCGGGCCATCCGCGCCTCCGGCCAGGAACGCTGTATTGGCCGTGCCTCCTCCGACAATGGGGGCGGGCTGAGTTGAAATTTTCAGTGTCGTGGTGGAGAGGATGTTTTGTCCGGCGATCGCCGCCTTCAGGAGTGAGTTGGGGTTGTTGACCATGCCTTGGGTGATGCCTACCAGCTGTTCCGGCGGGGAGCGAAAGGCCGTTGCGGTGGTGAGATCCTGCTCCGGAAAGTCGAGCGTGGCGGAAGGGTCGCCGATAAAGAACGGCAGAATATTAATGTCGGGAATATCGGGCTTCCCGGATTCGTGGGTTGCGGTGCCTTGAGCCAAGATCGTCGAGCCGTGTGGAATAGACGCCATGCGAACCACCGTGGGTCCTTCGGCGGGATCAGAAGTGGTCGGTGCCACAGCCCAGATGCCGGGCTCGATGTGCAGGCCCGCGTCCAGGTTCGCGTCGGAGATCTGCTGCAAGTAGGTGAGGCCGAACATGTTGATGTCCGTCTGCAGCAGGCCGCGGTTGGGAATTGCGCCGCTGATAGCGTCGAAAGTGATGGAATCCCGCGTCACGTTGAGTTCGAGGAAATGGTCCTGCCCCGGTGTATGGTTGGGACGCCAGATGACATTGAATCCCTTTCCACCCCATTCTCCACCCAGAGCTGCCAAGGGACCGAGTGGACTGGCGATGGGAAAGGGGAAATGGATTGGGTGCTGTAAGGCTGGTATGGGTCTGAATACAAAGTCGTCGTTGAGAGCCATCACATTCTCCTTGGGTTTTCGGCGAGCAACGATAGGATTGTGATGGGAAGGGTGAAATCGTTACAGCACAGCGCCGGGATTCCAAATCTCTGCGCCCTGGATGAAGTGTCAGCTTGACGGCGTTCGCGATCGACCTGCGTCCAATTCAAACTCCCTGATAGAGCTGGAAAGCGGCCCAATAGAATGGCTTGCGGTATACATTGGGTGAACGAATGAGCGAAAGCTTCGCGTTACGCAGCGCCGCGTCCGGCGGCTTCCCCGCCTCGATCTCGCTGTAGAGCCGGTCCATCATCAGTGGCGTCGAATCATCATTGACCTCCCACAGGGCGCTGATGACATTGTGCGAGCCGGCACGCAAGAAGGCCCACGCCAAGCCGACGAGTCCCTCACCGGCATAGGTGCGCAGACCGGAGCCGTAGCAGGCGGAAACGGTCACCAATCGCGCATGCAGTGGGTGTCGCACGATATCCCTGGCATAGAGTTTGTAATCGTCCATGTTGGGTTGCGCCGGCGACAGCACGACCGCCGAATCGAGCGGACTCGACCGACTCGCGGTTCCATGCGCCACGAAGTGGATGTAGGTGAATTGATCGGGATCGCTCGCCGCATAGGCCGCGGGTATCGCGCGCGCCTGCGTGATCACGGTTTGGTCTTGCGCAGCGAAGTGCCGTTGCACACGCGCTATTTCGGCCGAAGCATTCGGCAATGCCTGGTAATCACCTCCCGCCGCGACAGGATCGCCGATCAGCAGCAGATTGCGATTCGCGGTGTCCGCAGGCACGGTGGGCAAGTTCGCAAGCATTCGGATCGAACTCGACACGGTCACCGTGACATCCTCGATCCAGTATTCGAAACCGGCGGCCGTCGGCTTGAGCAGTGTCTCGTAATTCAGCGCGTGCAGCGCTCCGTCCGGAATGACATAAACCCTGGACCCCTCAGGAATCAGCGCAGCAGCGGGCGCCACCAATGCCGCATACAAAGAGATCGCCGCTGCGCTCGCCGTTTGCACGGGATCCGTCGACTTCAAGATCGCGCGTTGATATTCCTCGACCAACGATTGTATGTCGGCCTGTTTCGGCAGCGTGAACAGATGCACGCCTTTTGGCGTCACGACCCATAGATGGGATTTCTCCGGCCCGAGCGAGTAGAACAATATCGGTGCTCCGAGCTTGCGTGAGACCGCCCCCGGGTTTATCTCATGGCTGCCACCGGCGGATATATCGCTGGCGTGGCCGAGACCCTCCTCCAGCGTTCTCGCCCGGCCACGGTCCAACAGCTGCAGAGCAACGTTTGGCCGCCGGGCTTCAATCAGAAAGTCGGCGTAGTCTCGATACACAGTATCGCCGTGCGCGAACGATGAGAGACGCAGGTCTTCATTGTGAACAGACGCCCGATTACGGTCGAACGTGCTAATGGATTGGCGAAACCATATTTCCGCCTGACCAATCTGCTGTTTGCCTAGATACAATTTCGCGAGCGCGTTTTCAATTTCCATCCGGGTTTCTGGATCCGTCGTCAACTGATGGGACTGCTTGAGCAGACGCTCAGCTTCCGCATTCCCGGTCTGGCGGGATGCGATAAGCCCCTGCAGGAACAATGCGTAGGCGATGACTTTGTCGTCCTTCGAATCTCCAGAGGCTAGGGCGGCTTTATCGCTATAGAGCTTCGCGGCATCGAAATTGCCTTGTTCATAGAGGAGTAGAGCGAGATTGGTTTCGATATTGACGATGTCATCTACATGATCGGCCGCCGGCAGCTGAAGCAGGAGCTGCAACGCTGCTTCTTCATTTTTTCGCGCCTCCGCCAAGTTTCCGAGCCGGTATTCAGCCAAACCTGCGTCTTCGAGCCACAGGACCTGCAGGTTGGACATGCCCATTTCCTTCGCGTACCTCTCGGCCTCCTTGAAATTGTCGAGCGCGTTCTCGAAATCCCCGAGATTTTCGTAACCCCAACCGAGATTTCCCAGCGCCATGGGAATCTGCCGCCGAGCTTGGACGGAAATCGCAAAATTGGCGGCCTCCTTCGACAAGACCACGGCCTGATCGAAGCGTCCGTCCTGCAGGTTCACATAGCCAAGATCGACGAGATCGTTGGCTTCCAGCAGAGGATCGCCGAGTTCGCGTGCGATCGCGAGACTCGCCCCGAAACCTGCCAGGGCGCTGTCCCAATCGCCCGCATTTCGCCGAACCAGGGCTTCGGCACGCAACACCTCTCCCATGAGCTTGGAATGGCTTGACTCGGCGAGGCGACGCGCTTCGCGTAAATCGAGTTCTGATTCTGTCGACTGACCCAGGCGCGCGTGCGCCAAGCCGCAAAGCCAATCGCGTTTGATCTCTAAATCGCCACCCGGCGGAAATGGGGCGCCGGCCGCGAGCAGGGCAAGGGCATCTTTCGGATGGCTTTGTTTGAGCAAAATATCCGCTTCGAGCAGCCGAAACTGCAATCCCCAATTGAGCTCGTTCTCGGACCCCGCTGCCGAAAATTTCTCGCGCGCATGCTGCGCCTTCGCGTGCGCGACGTCCAAGCTGCCATGTAACAAGTCCGCGTAAATACCTTGGTACACCGCGGCGGGATTAGGGCTCTCCGGGGCATGGCAACCCGACAAACTCAACGATGTCAGGCCTGTTGCCGACAGGACAGCCGACAGAATTAATCGTCGCCGCCGGTACCGTGACCCCCAGAATCGGAAGCCGTTGGCCCCGTCACCACCCCTTTGACCGGACAACCCAGCTCCGCACGGATTGACACCAATTGCACCGAATGGCGCGACACGAACAACTCTCCCAGAAATATCCGGCCGAACCCCGGGATCTCGACGACATGGCCATAGGTTGAGCAAACGCCCAAATCCTGCAATTTTGCCGATTTTTCCGACTTTTCCGAGTTGTCGAATTTGTCGAATTCTTCCAATTTGTCCACGAAGGAACACACGACGCGGCTGCGCTCGACGGCTGTGCGATGGGCGCCTTTGTCGATCTTCGAACCATAACGGTCTTTTGCCCATGCCGCGGCGTTGTCCTTGTCGGCGTGTTTCGCCAAGCTATCGATCAAATTCTTGGCCTGGTCGTCGACCGCCTGTTGAAAGCTCGCCGAAAATGGCGAACTTCCATTATCACCGGCAGCGGGCTTCCCGGCAGCGGGCTTCGGATTCGAGAGTGGCGAATTCAACGTCAGACGGAAGTCCCGGCCAAAAAACCGCAGGTCCTCGAAACGCGACCCCGCCAGCGAAATTCTCTGCGGGCCGCCATCGAGCGGACTCGTCACCGAGATCTGCGCGACGATGCGACGGGCCGTCACCACCTCGAGAATGTTCAGGTCCTCGACAACCGTCGTCAACAGCGTCGAGATCGCCCCATCGGCCTTGTCCCCTTTGCCCTCCCAGGGCTCCCTCCTGCCCGTCACCAATGAGTAGGCCGACGAACAGGACACGATTTCCTCGAGATTAAACCCTTCTGACCGCGCCGTGGCAAACCCGCCCGCCGCCGGCAGGCAGACCGGCGCCAGGGTCGGAATATTCTTCTGCACCGGCTCTGTGATATATCCGCCGAGGGCGCTCGCATCGGCTCGAAACGAATAGGAATGCTCTTTGTTGAATGAATGCATGGCTGGCCTCTTGGTGCAATGGTTGGTCGAAATGATCCTAATTGGAACTATTCAGGGTGAATCGATAGCGCGCCAACTCGGCAGGCTCCTCCCGCGGCAATTGCGAAAGACCCTGCACGATCAAGTGATAGTCGCCGGCGGCCCGCGCCGCGGCGGGGAGACGAATGGCAACGGTATCCTTCGCCTGCTCGGCCGACACCGGGAGTCGCCAGACAACGGCGCCGGACGGAGCAACCAGTGACAACGCATAACCCGAGTATTGCGTCCCCGCCGGAATGTCCACCGACAACAGGATCGACTGCGCCTTGGCGACGGTGATCGATGGCGGCGCACCCCCCCGGCTGTTGGCGCTGATCAGGGAGACGGACGCGAGGATCTCAGGCGTCTCGAGCCGGGTATCTGCCCCAGCCAACCGCGGGTACATCACCAGGTTCTGGTACGCGATGACGAACAACAACAAAGCGAAGGCGGGCGCGGCAAATGCCGGTTTCCAAATCAGGCTGAACCAGGGCGTTTTGGCCTCATCGGGCATGGATTTCGTCAGCGGCCCTCGTTTGAATTCCCGCCGGGCGCCATCCAAGAATGCCGCCGCCGCCTTCAGATCCGCGGCGCATTCCTGACAGTCGAAGAAATGCTCTTCGAACTCGTCGCGTTCAGGCGGCGAGAGTTCTTTCAGCAGATACTTCTCAACGGCCCCGAGCCGCACAGCTTCCTGATGATCCATGACTACGATCGCCTCTCGTTCACGGCCCACATCACTTGCTCTCGAAACGCTTCATATAGAAACACTTGAAGGATTGCTTCGCGCGATGCACCAAGACTCGCAGATACTCGCGCGACAGCCCGAGCTCGGCGCAAACCTCATCCTTGTCGCGCTCGTCCAGCAAAACGGATTGAAGCAAGCGCCGATCGCGCTCGGGCATTTCGCCAAGAATCTTGCGGACCGCCCGCGCATTTTCATCGGCCTCAAAGCGGTCGTAAACGCTGATTTCCTCGGCGATGAGCGAGTGCTCGGGCTCCTCGTCGATGCTCGATTCGGTGCGCCGATGCAGGCGGTAATGTTCCAGCAACACGAGATTGCACACGGAATTGACGAGTGCCCCCAACCTCTCGGGTTGCCTGATTCCGTCCTTTTCACGCACCAACGCCAACACGCGTACGAAGGTTTCCTGGCGGACGTCTTCGATCGCTTCCCTGGAATTCAAGCGCGAGCGCAGCTTGAGCCTGATGAGCTCGCTGAAGTACGTGGTGAAATGCTGTTCGGTGCCCGCATCTCCGCGTTGCAGTCGTTCGAGATAGGACGCATCGAACGAGGTGAGTTGCAAGCGGGATCCCTCCCTGGACGTGGTCTCGATCCCCGATTGTAACGACGTTTTCGTGACAAGGGGGCGACCACAGGGGAGGGTGCCGTCCAGGCGATTCGGCACACTCCCGATCACGTGTACTCCAGCGCACCAACATGGAGCATGCTCTCGATTGCTGCCGGCGGATATCCCTCTTCGAGCAAGGCCATCGCCGCGGCCGGGGTGCTCAGCCGGTTCCAGAGTTGGACTTCCCCGGGAGAGGCGATGCGCCACAGACGATGCAATCCCGGGGCGACCAAGAGCGCGGTCGCCTCGAGATGGCGCGGCAGCGACCTTCGCTGCAACAGCGTGCTCAGGATCGCCTCTGGGTCGCGATCGAAATGCACGATACCCGCGTGGTGTGCCCTGCGGACCGTGCGTTGCCGTTCGAGGAAGGCTGGATTTCGAGCTCTAAACGAGCTCGCCTGGTTATTGGCGCGAAGCGTGAGCTGTTCCAGACGGCACAAGGACAACTCGGGGGAGGGATCTGGAAGCTGTGCCGCGATGACATCGAGCAACGCGTCGGTCTCGGCGGGGAAGAACGACGGTGTTCCCCCGCCGCATTCGACCCAGGCGTCGAGCAAACTGCAGCGCTCGTCATCCCGCAGGGTCGACAAGGCCAGCAATCCCGGATTCACGGTCCGCCGCGCGAACCAAGAACGCTGTACCGCCGCCGTGAACCGCAATCCGGCGCTTCGCTGCGGTGTCGCGCGGTCGCCGGGATCCTCATCCCAGAATCGGATCGCGCCAAGACAAGCGCCCTCGCAATCGGGTAACGACCTGTCGGTGGGTGAGTTATTCGAGTCCATCCCCCATGGTGACGTGAGCACCCATATCGTTACACGGAGCGTGCGTTCTGCTGCGCTCCGATGTCACCCGTGGGGTCATCCCCGCAAATCATTCTGTAACGAAGAACACTGTTCTCTCACTACTGTCGTCGGCATACAAACAAGTTCGGTTGCGGGAACGCGATGCCGGCACCGCTGCCAACATCGCATCAGCCTGGGAGTCAAGCCATGCCTACGCTTAGTGAATATTGGTTTCAAAAGCAATTGCTCGGCGGCCCGTTCAGCGTCTACAACCAGCCCTTTCCCGACGGCGGCTATGCGTGGATCGCCAACGGCGGCCAGACGGCGGCGACGCTCACCTGGGTGCGGCCGGACAACGAGACCGTCGTCGATCTTGCGAGCCAACTCAATTCTCAAGACATCCTGAGCCAGATCGACAGGCTTCTCGGCAGCCACGCCAATCGCACGAGCGGAATGATGGCGCAAGAACGCTTCTGGTGGCAGGTGCCGTATTATGGGCAGGATCCGGGCAGGCACGGCGAGTGGGACATCCTCGTCCGCCTGTATTTCGATTTCCATATCGGCACCCCTTGGTATTGTTCCGACGCGAATGGCGACATCGATTACTACATCGTCGTGTACTTGAATGGCGCCGGCAATCTCGAGGCCTACGTCGATGGCTGGAGCTACCACTACAGCGGCGGCGGACCATTTTGCACCGGCGGCATCAACGATGCGCTGAATTCTGCGGTTCCCGCCGGCGTAGGGCCGCTGCAGACGATACTCGACACCAAACTCGCGGCGCTCGCGGAAATAAAATTCTCGGCCGTGTATATCTTGCCGGGATCGGGCACCAAAGTTCCGGGCGAGCATGCGGAAAATGCGGATGACGACGCGGCTATCGCGGTCCTATCATAGCTGTCAACACGGAGACCTACGATGGAAAGCAAATTGATCGACGGAATCACGAGTCTCATCAGGCAGCAGGGGTTCGAGCAGGTGACGCGGCAAAAGAGCACCGTGTCCCAGACGTTGGCCGCGCAACAGGGCGATCTCAGCATCGTGGTGCATTTGAGCAAGGGCGGCGCGATCCCAACGTCGCACGCAAGCCCCCAAGCGACGCCTACGACCGGCCGTGACATCGCGGTGAAGGCGACGTTACCCGGCCTGAGTGGTCCGACCGGCATCGAGGCGCTGAAGGCGCTGCGTCAGGGCGGCGCCCAGACGACCGGAGCGGCAACGCAAAAGCGACCCGCTCAGTAAGGTGCGCGCACCAGCTCCGGTCTCGACTGGCGCATGACACGTCTATCGAGCATTCCGGTATTTTATTCGGAGCGCATGCTGGCGGAGACGGACTCTTTCAGTCCCAGCGCGGGCAAACCGCGCCACGTTCTTGCGGCGTGGCAGCGTGCCGGGTTCCCCATCGACGTATGCTCGATCGAGCCCGTGTCCGAAATGGATTTTTGTCTCGCGCACGATGCCGCGTATGTGCAGGGTATTCTGAGCGCGGAACTGCCCAACGGCTTTGGGAATGCCTCCCCCGAAGTCGCCCGCTCGCTACCCTTCACGACGGGCGCGATGGTGGCCGCAGCGCGCTCTGCGCTCGACAGGGGCTGCGCGTGTGCGCCGGTGAGCGGCTTCCATCATGCACACTACGACTCCGCGGGTGGGTATTGCACCTTCAATGGTCTCGTCGTCACGTCCCAGATGCTGCTGGCCGCCGATGCGGTCGAGCGCGTGCTGATTCTCGATTGCGACATGCACTACGGGGACGGCACGGATGAGATCCTCGAGCGGCTGCGTCTTACCCAGTCAATCACCAATGAGACATTCGGTCGATGGTTTCACGAGCCGCGTCAAGCCGACGCCTATCTGGAACGGTTGCGCGAAGCGGTCTCCCGGTTCGACTTATTCGATCTCGTTCTCTACCAGGCCGGCGCCGATGTACATGTGGACGATCCGCTGGGTGGCGTGCTGTCGACGGAACAGATGATCGAGCGCGACTCGATGGTATTTTCCGCCGCCAAAGCGAGCGGTATCCCGATTGCCTGGAACCTTGCGGGTGGCTATCAGGAGCCGTTGTCGAAGGTCATCACGCTGCACGTCAACACGATGCGCGAGTGCGTGAGGGTATTCGCACTCTGATCCCGGCTCCGTGATCGCGCCGCGATCAGCGAAACTGCAATTTAGGCATGTGCTTTTTTGAGCCACCCACTAGAATTCACACGAGCTCTACATCGCCGGCAATAGAAGCCAGGAGGCGCTGATGGACGGGTGTTTTAGCGAAAATTACGCCGAGGCACGGGAAAAGTTCTTGCGCGCTGCGGGTGAAGCGCACGCGGAAGTGAGCCGCTTCGCGCTCGGGCAACAGGGACCCGACGGTACTGAGTTGTCGACCGACGTCGCATGGCTGGGACCGCGCGACGCCAAGCGCGTCATCGTCACGATTTCCGCTACACACGGGGTTGAGGGATTCTTCGGGTCCGCCACGCAAATCGAGTGGTTGCGGCGCGGAGAATCGGCTCTACTTCCGCAAGGCGTCGCCGCACTCCACATCCACGCAATCAATCCTTATGGATTTGCATGGCTCAGGCGGACCAATGAAGACAATGTGGATATGAACCGCAACTGGATCGATTTCGCCAAGCCTCCGCCGACCAACCCGTTGTACGACGAGTTGTCCGAGGATCTCTGTCCCTCGGACTGGTCACCGGAATCACAGGCCCAAACCGGTGCGCGAATCATGGCCTGGATCCAGCGTCACGATGCACGCATTTACCAACAAGCGGTGTCGGGCGGGCAATGGACGCATCCCAATGGTCTTTTCTACGGTGGTACTGGGCCGAGCTGGTCACGCCGACTAATGGAGGGACTCGTCACGTCCCATCTCGGCAACGCTGCGCGCATATGCATCCTCGACTTTCACACGGGCCTCGGACCGTTTGGTTATGCTGAACCCATCATCGGTCGGCGGCGCCAGGATCCGGGTTTCCTGCGCACTCGAGCGTGGATCGGCGCCGCTGCCAAATCCCTCTATGGCGACGGGTCAACCTCAGCGGAAGTAATGGGCGACACCATGAGCGCGTTGCCCGACCTCATGCCTCACGCGCTGGTTGATGTGGTGGCGTTGGAATGCGGCATTCGTCCAATCAACGAAGTGGCTCTTGCGTTACGCGCGGACGCTTGGCTGCATAGTCATGGCGATCCTCTCTCCTCCGAGGCCAAACCTATCAAGGCGATGGTCCGCGCCGCATTTCATTCCGATGATCCGATGTGGCAAGGGATGGCGCTGGGCCAAGGCCTGGCCGCATGTCGAGCCGCGGTGGGCGGTGTCTCATCGCAGGCACTGTAGTTAGAACGATTGCGTTCTGTCGCCGTCGGCCGACACCCTCACCTCATGTCCGACTCTGTCAACGCAATCGCCGCTTCGCCGTTGTCCACATCACTACGGGATGGCGATCAGGTTTGTCCCAGGGATGACGCGGACTATGAAGGCGAACCGCTTTGCGACCGGCGAACTCAACGTTGCCGTAGAACCGTTGCCTCGCGATGAAACCATCGCAGTAGACACGCAACCTGGATTGACCGCTCCCCTGCTGGCGCTGTCGACTCTCGCACTGGCAGCGTGTAGCGGCGGCGGCAGCGGCTCCTCCACTGCGACGTTGACCCCGTCCGCGCCCAGCGGTTTGACGGCAACACCCGGGAATAACCAGGTCGCCCTTGCCTGGACCGCCAGCGCGGGCGCCACCGGATACTCCATCGCCCGAGCCACGACCAGCGCCGGGCCCTACACGTCGGTCGGCACATCGAGTTCGACATCGTTCACCGACACGAGCGCCGTCAACGGCACCGCCTATTATTATGTCGTGTCGGCTTCGGATGCGACGGGCTCCAGTGTCAATTCAGCGGCCGTCGCGGCGACTCCCGTCGCTCTGTCACGCATCCAAGCAGCTCGCTTCTTGGCCCAGGCCGCCTTTGGCGGTTCCGACACCGATATTCAAAATGTGCAGTACCAGGCGCAGGGCATCAACGGTTGGCTCGCGCAACAATTCGCGATCCCGGTCAATCCGTCCGGGCAGCTGTCGAACGTCGCCTGGATGCAGGCCAACAGCCTCATTTCGGTGGAGTTCGTGACGACGGGCGTGCAAAGCTCGCTGTGGCGCAAGCTGATCTCGAGCCCGGACGTGTTGCGGCAGCGCATGATGCTGGCGCTCACCGATCTGTTCGTGATCAACGCCGGCGCAACCACTCTTACTTATCGGGGTGCGGCAGCGGCGTATTATCTGGATCAACTCGAGGCCAACGCGTTCGGCAACTTCAAGGACTTGCTGCTGGCCGTGTCGCACACGCCGGCCATGGGCCAGTACTTAAGCTATTTGGACAGCGTCAAGGCCAATCCGGTCACGGGGACGAGTCCCGATGAGAATTACGCGCGTGAGATCATGCAACTCTTCTCGATCGGTGTCGTGCAACTCAATATCGACGGCACACCGATCCCCAATCCGAGTGACCCGGGCGTCGCGCTCGCCACGTACAGTCAGACGGACGTACTCAACATGGCGAAGGTGTTCACGGGCTGGAAATTAAACACCGCTGCCACGGCCTATCTCGGCGCCTCGGCGGCCACCGACATGATCAATGACCCTTCCGGATTCGACACGACCGAAAAAACCGTGCTCGGTCAGACCATCGCCGCGGGCTTGACCGGCGAGGAGACTCTGGAGGCGGCGATCGGCATCCTGATGGCGCATCCGAACATGGCGCCGTTCATCTCGCGGCAGTTCATTCAGCGCCTCGTGACCAGCAATCCGTCCACCGATTATGTCTCTCGCGTAGCCACGGTCTTCAAGTCCACGGCAGGCGATATGAAATCGGTGATCACGGCGATTCTGACGGATACCGAAGCCACCTCCGATGTATTGTTGTCGAATCCGCAAGCGGGCAAGCTGCGCGAACCCGTGGTGCGATTCATTCAATGGGCGCGCACTTTTCAATTGAATTTCTCACCGACCAACGCGACCCAGTGGGCCGAAATCGGCGACCTGTCCAGCCCGTCGACCAAGCTCGCCGAGAGTCCGCTGCAGTCGCCCAACGTGTTTTTCTTCTTTCAACCCGGCTACAGTCCGCCGCATACCGCGCTGCAGACCAACGGCATCACCGCCCCGGAGTTCGGCATCACCAACGAGAGTTCGATTGCCGGCTACATGAATTTCATCAAGGACCTCATCGCCGACGGCATCGGCGGCGTGCTGGGAAACTACAGCGCGCTGCAGTCCTTGGTGAACCAGGGCGGCGATTCCGCGGCCCTGCTCGCGGAACTCAATGTCCTGATCGCCGCGGGACAACTCTCGACGCCGACCTTGACCTTGATGCAGGGCGCACTCGACTCGATCGATGTGACGACCGCGGGCACGAACGACCGGCTGTTCGCCGCGCTCACGCTCGTCATGTGCGCTCCCGAATATTTGGTTCAGAAGTAAGGACACCCCAGTGACCAAGCCCGCATCGCGACGTGAATTCTTGAAAATGGCGGCCGCGCTGTCCGCGACGCGCTTTGCGCCGCCGCTCGCATTGAATCTCGCTGCGCTCGGCGAGAGCGCCGCGGCGACCGCCACGGATTACAAGGCGCTCGTCTGTGTGTTCATGATCGGCGGCAACGACAACTTCAACACGCTGGTCCCGTACGATGCGGCGAATTATGCTATTTACAATCAACAGCGCCCGGCCATTGCCACGGCGCTGAGCGACTTGACGCCGACGCTGCTCACCCCTGCCACCGCGCTGCCCGGCGGGGAACAATTCGCCCTAGGCTCGGCGATGAGCCCGCTGCTGCCGCTCTTCAACGGCGGACAAATGGCGGTCATGCTGAACATCGGCACGCTGATCGAGCCGATCGCCTCGGCCGCGGCCTACGCCAGCGCGCCCGCCACCAGCCTGCCGCCTCAGCTGTTCTCGCATCTCGATCAACGGGCGTTTTATCAGGCCGAGGGTCCCATCGGCAACACGTCGGGGTGGGGCGGCCGGATCGCCGACCTGTTTGCCGCCGGCAACGGCAATTCCCTGTTCACGTGCATCTCGCCTGCCGGGGACAGCCTATTCCTCACCGGACTCAGCACCGGAACGTACTCGATCTCGCCCACCGGCGGCGCGATTCCGATCCAGAGCATCGTGTCACCCCTGTTCGGCTCCTCCGCCTGCCAGAGCGCGATGAAAGCCCTGACCACCGCGCAGCGTAAAGATGCCAGCGGCAATCTCGCGAATCTGTTCGAAGCGACGTATGCCGATGTCGTGAGCCGCTCATTGACGGGGCAGCAAATCTTAGGCGCCGCGCTGCCGGCGGCGACCGTCACGACGTTTCCGACGACGACGAAAACAAATCTCTCGGCGCAGTTATCGATGGTGGCTCGGGTCATCGCCGCACGCAACGCCTCCGGCATCGGCGCGACACGCCAGGTGTTCATGGTCGGCGCCGGCAATTTCGACACGCATGATGCCGTCGTCACCATCCAGCCGCCGCTGCTCTCCGACGTCGCCGTCTCGATGGCGGCGTTCTACGCGGAGATGAACGCACTCGGCCTGCAGAACAACGTCACGAGCTTCACCGTCTCGGACTTCGGGCGCACGCTCAATTCGGATGGCGACGGCTCGGATCACGGCTGGGGCAGCGCGCACTTCGTCGTCGGCGGAGCGGTCAAGGGCAATAATTTCTATGGCACGGCCCCCGTGCTGCCGCCCAGTTTGACGACTCCCGGCCCACTCGACGTTGGCCGCGGCCGCTTCGTCCCGACCATGGCGGTGGATCAATTCGGCGCGACCTTGGGCTCGTGGTTCGGTGTCAGCAACACCGACTTGTTGACGATCTTTCCGAACCTTTCGAATTTCGACGCCGGCACGCGCAACTTGGGGTTCATGCAAGCCACGACCTGATCCCTCTAGGGCGGCGATTGAGCATCGGAAGCGCGTCTGAAATCCGCCGTGCTGACCGGCCGAAAATACAGCCCCTCCAGCCGGCGTGTCCACCACTGACCAGTCGCGCGATGCGTGGCGCCATCGGCGAACCGATAGTCGTAATACTGTGCGCGCACAAATTTCGGCGGCGCTTCGGCAAACGGGTTGGATTGAAAGAGCGCCAGCACCGGCGGACTGCCCTGGAGCAGGCGCCACAGCAGCATCACGAACCACGGATTATCTCTCGGACTGCCAAGAGCGGCGAACCACATCTGCCAGTCGAGCCTCGGCTGGTGCGGTATGTTCCACAGCGCTGGTCTCATCAGCGGTCCCGGTTGGTACCGAAAAACGTATTCGCGCCACACCTCGCCGTCTGCCGATCCTTCGATCACGATCTCGGGCCGGGTCGTGGTCATGACCGCGAATAGCCCGTACGGGTTGACGATGAACCACGGCGCCACCGCGCGAGTCACCGACCCGATCACGGGCAATTCCGTGTGGGTAAACGTGCGCCGGACCTCATTCAACCCGACCGGGACCAAGAGCATCGCGAGCAGCGCCGCGATGAGGGTGGCCGAGCGGCCCGGGATCGGCGCGCGGCGCTGCGCGAGCGGCTCGAACCGCCGCGCGATGACGCGCAGCGCGGCGTCATCGAACAAAAAGATGCACAGCAGCATCGTGAGCAAATTGAAGAAATTGTAGTTGCCGGTCAGCACGATCATGGTTTGCAGCAACAGCACGCAAAGTGCAGCTGCGGCGCGGATACGGCGCGGCAGAAAAATCAGAAATACACTGCCGAGCTCGATGGCCAGCGTGGCGGCGGTTCCCGCGATCAGCAGCCGCGCAGGCAGTTGCGCCGCGTACCACGCGAGCGGAGTCGGGAGCGGCTGCGACCAGAAGTGATATTCGAGCGCCGTCAAGTCGCGCCAGGTAGGGTCGCCCGACAGCAGCTTCACGATGCCCGCCATGAACATGTAGCGAAATAGCAGCCAGCGGAACAACCACACCACGATCCTCGAGCCGCCGGTGAGGAATACGCTCAAGAACCCCACTTCGAGCAGCAGGATGTCCCACTGGAAGCTCATGAATTCCTGCCCGGCGTGTACATAAGAAAGATACAGCACGAACAAACCGATGAGCGCGAAACGTGTCCACCGGTCTACGATGACGAGCACTCCGAGGAGCACGCCGACGCCCACGCCCGCCACCAGCACGGTGTCGCTCGAGTTCACCCAAAAAAGGGACGGCAGGTATTGATACGCCGAACTGCCGACAGCCCGGTGCGCTGCCGCAAAGTACTCGCCCACCGGCGATATGCCTTCACGGCCGATCAATCCCAGGACTTGCACGCCGAACGACGCGAATGCCGCGACATAGATCGCACCGAACATCCGCAGGAATATCCAGCTCACCAGGGTGTAGCGCTCGGCCGCGAGCTTGGGTCCCCAAAGGACCTTGGTGAGCGCATTCAGCAGTCCTCGCCGGGCGGCGAAGAATGCATAAGCCGCTTCGCTCACGCTCGCGAATCCGGGAACATGGGAATAACACCACCACCAAGCGGCGCGTCCCGGCGCATGACGCAGCACCCGGAAGGTCGCGGCCGCACCCGCATACACGTGTCCGTCGGGTTCGATCAACTGGATGGCGCGTTGAAAGGCCGCCGGTGCAATCGCTGGATAGTCGCCCGCGGCTTCTTGGTACGCGCGATACGCGACTCTACCTTGAGTCAGGTCCTCCCAATAGTTCACCCAGTAACGGCAGATTCCGCACTCGCCGTCGTACACCAACGTGGGAATGCCTGGCATCGAGCGACCTAAATGCTAGTTTAACTGGGACGGTGCGGGGCGCGGCCAGACCGGCGCAATCATGCGACCGCTGCCTTTTTCTGCTGCGCAGCCTGCACTGCATCGCGAATTCGCTTGGCGCGTGTTTCGGGTTTGGCGGCTTCTTTGATGAGCCGGAGGAGATAGGCCTTCTTGCCGACCGGCAGAGCCTTGAACTCCTTCGTCAGCCCTTCAGCGCGAAGGACGCCGGCGAGATCCTTCGGAATGGCAATTTCGGCATTGCGATCTCGCACTTGAATGTCTACGCGGACGGCATCCCCCGCGGTGATGTTGACCGACTTACAGATCTTGTTCCTGATCCGCAGTTGGTGCCGGCCGCCGCCGATGGGGTAGAGGCTGGCGAGAAAATCCTCCGAGTCGTTGACTCGTGCGGAGACCGGAACCGGGCCGCGCGTTTTAAGGGCTTCAGTCGTTTCCGGTGGTACGGGAACTGCAAAATAATCCATGCCGGTTGCGATGCGTTTCAGCTTGGAGTTGAACGACAGTTGCTGGGGGGAGGGGGCGCTTTTCATTCAGGAAATATAACATTCCCGATAGGTCGGCAAGGCGACGCCTACCTAGACGAATTCGCTTGGCGATTTCCCTGGCCGTCAACCCATCACGCAACGTCGGCACGCTTCGCCGGAAACGGCAGCGGCGCGGGCGGATGGGACTGCAGGGCGGTGAGCCGCTGGAATTCCGGGCAAGTCAACGTGAGTTCCTCGAGCGAGCCCTGCGCCACGAGACGGCCCTCTTGCATGATCAAGATTTGATCGAATCGGTCGAGAAGGCTCAGGCGGTGAACCGAAGAGATCAGGCAGGCGTCGCTGAAGGCGGCGAACAAGTTCGTATAGACCCGTGCCTCGGTCGCCGGATCGAGGCTCGCCGTCGGCTCGTCCATCAGCACGATATCGCTTCCGCAAGCGGCCAAGATGCCGCGCGCGAGTGCGACACGGCTACGCTGACCGCCGGACCAATTGGTCGCTCGCTCGGCCACCGCGGCCTCGAGGCCCTGCGGCGTTGACGGCACGAAGTCGGTGGCGCAGGCCGCCTCGAGCGCGTCCGCATAGGTATCGGGCGGTGGCGGTCCTTGCACCGACTCGCAAAGGCCTAGGTTCTCGCCAAGCGTACCCTCGTAGACTTCTGCGTCCTGCGGAATCAGGGTGCAGCGCGCTCGCAGCAGTTGGGCCGCTTCGACGGGCGCGACGTGAGTAGGACCCCCGTCGAGGGTGAGCGCGAGGCGCTCGGCCGAATAAAGACCGGCCAAGACGCGCAGCAGGGTACTTTTTCCGGAGCCGCTGGCGCCGATGAGTGCGTAGCGCTTGCCGCGTTCGAGGCAGAACGACATCCGCTCGAGGG
>Ga0209611_10004696_pt1 | contig 23264 bp, 20 predicted proteins | sample S1TSphgellanicum_3_FD_187693 | JGI IMG/M metagenome (GOLD analysis project Ga0209611, IMG submission 187693) | Host-associated microbial communities from peat moss isolated from Minnesota, USA - S1T2_Fc - Sphagnum magellanicum MG (SPAdes) (version 2) | ecosystem: Host-associated > Plants > Peat... | reverse complement strand
TTGGGAGTCCCGGGAAAAAGTGCCATTCGAATGCAAGTGCGGCGGTGAGATGCAAAGAATACTATATGGGGGAAGGTGCATTCGGATACAAGTGTGGCGGTGAGATGCAGAAAATACTATATGGGGGAAGGTGGTGGCTTCCCCCGAATCCAGGCCATGGTGAATCAAGTGAATCCAAGGTTGCCTGTGGCTTGTCCCAACACCCAGAGTGTTATAAATGAGTACTAACCAACTTGTTGGTTGGTTTTGGATGTAGGATTGAATAACTAAGTAGTTTGTCCCTCTTCCTAGTTTAATCCCAGAGCTTTCAACACGCCCCTCTTACCCCCCCTTTAGTGCTAGAATCTAGGAATGTGCCCCAAGTCCCCCGCATTTCCGCAATTTGAGTGACCTAACCCCAACTTGAGGTTAACTAGGGACTTGGGAGCACGTCAATAATGAGATGGAAAAGAAAACTTGTAAGTTTAAGCAAATACATAGGTGCACAAAGAAAATCGTCCTTCGAACGCATTAGGGGGAAACATAAAGAAAATGCAAATTATATTTCACCACATGTTTATCATTGAATGGAAAACAAAACAAAGCAAGCTTGAATGAAATCAAAAAGGGAGAATTGAATCTAATTCACAAGAAGAGGGGGACCAAGAGGAAGACCATCATATATATTATAACAACCATTATTAAACAATTTTTTATTATGATACAAATTGTTTAGAAATTCAAAATTTTTAAAACTTTTTGAAGACATTGTTTTTTTTTCAAAATTTATGTGAAAAATGGACCAATTTTGTATAAGCTTTATATTTGTGATAGGGTCAAGGGATGGTCATGAATTTTTTTGTGTTAAAAAGGGAACAAGGGAGTTTGTTTATTACTTTTTGCTAAAGTTGTTATTGAGAAAGGAAAGGAATAAAGGAAGGTTTCTAAATTAATTTTGGGGAGAATGAAGGAACAAGGGATCAGAGGGTTGAAAGCCATTCTTGAGTTTTTTCTTTGAGAGGGCTAGAGGAACAAGAAAGTACAAGGAGTTTTCAAGGGTGAAAACACACTAGGGAGGTGGGGGGGAACTTGGGCAATTTCATAACATGTGTGTAAAATATACACCTCCAAATTGTGTTGCATTTAATTTTGGGTTTCATTTTTTGTGTTTGGGCTTTATATTTTAATTTTCACAAAGTTAATGTTATATAATATTATTTGAAAAAAATTCAATTCAAGGGATACTTGATGTATGTATGGATATGCATTATAATAAAACCCAATTCTAATTTTACAATATAGTAGGTTTTGGTTTAAATTAATCAACCAAAAAATGTTTGAAATGGAAATTTTTAAAATGGTGCACCTTATATTTCTTGTCATCTTCCATTTGAAAGTTATTTTTTGTCAAAATTTTAATTTACCACATATTTATGGTTGTCAACCTAAAAAAACCCAATTATGATATGATAATTGTCAAACTTTTCACATGGATCACAAACTTATTCTAATCATACAACAACACGTTTCATAAAGATTAAAAATTATTCCAACCATTTCTTGAATATAGTTTCATTTTTTCATATGTTGTGATGTAGCTTTTTTACACAAATATACCTTAAAACCACATTATGTCAAATAAAATAATGTAATTTCTTTGGCATTTGATTTCTTTGGGTTTTTCTAACATAATATGAAAAAACATTGTGAAAATCTTTCATAATAATGACATGGTTGAAATTCAAACATGGTACCCTTGAAAAGTAATACAATGTGACAACAATTTAGCCCCCATGTAATGTGTTTTCGCCCAAGTTTATTGTGTGTTTTTGAATTTTGAAAAGATGAAAAGAGGAGTAAGGGAAAAGGGGCAAAATTTGTTTGTGTTTTTTGGGGTTTCAAAAGAAGAAAAGGAAAGCCAATTTCTTTTTTAAAAGGAAGGTTTTGGGAGGAAAGAAGGAAGAGCAAGTGGGTGATTTTTGGATCCACAAAAGGAAGGAGGAGATTGGAGGAAAAGGAAAAGAAAGAGCTTGCTACAACTCTTAGTGCTTGTTGAAGAAAAAAATTTCTTGATGAACATAGGGTTTTGGGTGCAACAACATAATAAAATTTGACTTTCAATTTGAATACAAGTTATGGTAGCATGACCTAGCAATCCTTTAGTTCTTGGACTTATCATTTGAAGAAGAAGAGGGAATTGAGGGAATCAATAAAAGAAGAGATGAAAAGGAAATGAGAGAATAATAAAAGGAGAGGGGGGGGGCCAAAAAGGAAAGTGAAAGAGAAAATAAAAGAAGGAGATGCAATGGCTAAGAAGAAAAAGGAAAGAGAATAGCATAGAAAGCTTGGAAGGTCCGGTTATTCCATCCCGCTATTTCCAAACGATAGGAACCCATTTATCTCATCGTTGCTCCTGAACGAAAAACGAAAAAATTTGTTCCGTATTTGGTTAGAAAGCTTAGAAAGGTCTAGAAGATTAAGAAGTTTGGAATTAGGATATGTCTTCTTCTTTATGAATAATAAAATAGGTTTTTTTTTTAATGAAGAAATGTCAAATTTGTTGATGTGGTGGAGTGTATATGATTGAGAATTGTTTAAAATAAAGTTGGTTTCTTTTGTTGATATCTATAAGATGTAGGCCATGTGGGGACACATGAGTTCATTGAGATTGAACTTCATTTTTTTATTTATTGATCCCATTGAAGGCTAAAAAAAAACTTAAAGATAGTTGGGACAATTCAAGAAACATGTTTATGATCCAACATAGTAATTGAATACACATGAAATTATACAATAACAATCATGTTTTTTAGTGGATATAGGGTAAAAGATTGGATTTTGTGGGGTTGATAATGTTAGGTATAAGAGGAGAAACAATGCAAAGGGTGAAAGCATGAATAGGTGGATAGATTGGATTGTCACTTGTAATTTTTTTGGATTACACACAAACATAAAATTGAAAGCCATATTCAAAATTAACATTGTCAATTTTCTAATTATCCATGTTTTTATAGACTTTGATGGGAATCATCATAAAAAAAAATGGATGAATTTTAAGAGATTATGGACTTGTAATGAACTTTTGAAATGACAACACTACGTTTGTCACATAGAAAAAATGAAAAATGTGGACTCAAAAAAAATGTCAAAGTAATGTCAATTTTTTTTTTTAAAAAAAAAAATTCATCAAATGAAGAGTTTATTAGTGAAGTGCATTGAAATTTCCTAATATATATATTTTTATTTTTAAAAAGATTTAAATGACATGATTGTTGTAAATTTTTTCCTTGAAAGTCCATTTCACATTTAAAAATTTAATCTTTTACATGAATTCTTTTATCAATCACATTTTTAGGGATATTTTAAAGTTGGATTATTAATATTTATGAATAAAATCATAGAAGATAATTATAGAATTTATGGTTTGATAATTGTTAAAAGTGCAAAAAAAATTGTTGGTGTCAGATAATGGACTCTCTAATGCCACTTTTGAGACACCTAACCATGCTTTCACCCCAAAACCACATAGAGGTATTGTAGATATCTATTATATTCTTTTGTAGTTCATCTTATTTGCAAATGTATAAGGAAACCAAGGAAGATGGAGATTTCATCATCTTTTTATTCTTTTGTTTTTGGGGCATACAAAAAATATGTGTATGCAACTTTGTTTTGAATTTTGGTATACCCCTCCAACATTAATTTTGGCACCAAAAGTGATCGATGTCAAGGTCATTGGATTGCAAAGTTACCTTGAGGAACATCCCAAGATGTCTTAGGATGTTGACAAGCCCATAATTTTCTTTCATTTCCACTTGTGCCCATTTGAATGAATCAAGGGCAAGCATTTCATTGGTTGGACTCATTATTTTGTCCAATGGGAATTCAACAAGTGTGCATGAAATTGTGGACATCACTCATAATTCTTTTGTTTTTATTGTTTTTTCTACCTACAATATAAAGACTTTTTATTATTCAAGGATGGGATGGTGAACCCAATAACCCAATCAAACATAAGTTGACTAAAATTTAAATCAAAATTTTAACTTTTAAGCTTAAATCCTATGGCTACACAAAAGATAAATGACAATTCAAATGAAAATGGGAGTGCGAATGGGAGTCCAAATGCCACCTCATAGAAGTGGAAGGTGCACATGGTCCAGTGTAGTCCTAGCAAGTCATACTAGAACATGAAAAGGCAAAACTAGGTGGGAAAATGGTAAAGGGTATTTGGAACAAGACCCTTTGAAAGGAGTATGTGGCATACAACCACTTTACTCATTACTGGCTAGAAAAGTAGCAATTATAAAGTGCCAAAAATACCAAAATGAACATCAATGAATGTTGCCATCTTTAATTCAAATCATCAAACAAGTATGGAAAATACTATGCTATAATTCTAGAAGATTTACAAGTGACACTAACATGTACACTAATGGATGGATATGGATATATTATGTAAGTTTTTTCTTAGATGTGGATGTGGTTTGGACATGTGAACTTGTTCAAGTCTTGGCACCCACCAACTCTAGGAGTCACAATTGTGGCACCATGAGTCCAACTTGACATGGATGTGATGAAAGCACTCATCCAACAAAGGCTAATGTCCATTGTCCAATTCCATGATGGGCATTGTCCAACCACCAAACCTTCCATTGATCCAATCATGAGGGGGAAAATAAGGGAAAACACAAATTATATTCCCCTTGAGCCCATTGTTGCCATGATTGGCTTAGTTAACATTAAAGGAGTTAGGGTTCCCGCCCAATGTATTGAGAAATTCACCAATATTTATGCATGCATTTATTGGTGATACACCCCCTATGAATTTGACAACATGCAAGCTCTTCATCATTGCTTATTGAAGCATTAGTGGTGTCATGTAACTTGAGCCATTCTAAGCTAAATTTGGCCAAGGACAAAATGGAATGCTTGACATTTACATTCGAAAGAAAAGTTGGATTAATCAACATCTCATTTGGTGCAACAAAACCTTTCACATGCAAAATGGCATGTTGCAAAAAATCAATGGGTTCCTCCTTGAGAAACCAGGGTTTGTCCAATTTGGCAACCCATTATTTTGGTTGTTAACCCACTAAACATGTTGCCTATTGCATGGGTTTACAAGGGGTTTAAAATGGCCACTAATGAAAATAATAACATGTAGTAGAATTTGAAAAGAAATTTTGAAGCCAATTTCATGTGGGGTATGGAATCACGAAAAGTGGTGCTATTTATTTGGAAACATCCAATTTCATTAGAAGCAGGGAATTATGTGCCATATGTCAAACACCATATGGGCCCAAAGGAGCATACCATTTGGATACTTATAAACACCACTACCATCTCAAATGTTTTTTTCAATTGTGAATGACACATGACACAAGTTGCATATGCCACATTCCATTCCATCCATGTTGGTATGAAAAAATTGGTTGGCAAAAATGGATGCCATCTAGTAGCCAAATAACCATTTCATGGGCGACAAGTGGTCCATAAATCAACTAAGAACATAAAGACATTGTGAGCTTAATTAGGTCATTAAGACCATTCCATAGTAGTTTCATCCCCACATGGCCCACTAGTTTAATGATCTTGGTATGATTAAAACCCGTTGCCTTTAGCTAAGGGATAAATGCAAGGTTGAGTGTCTCACTATTGTGACAAAATGGTGTTTTTTTCATGGGTACCCTTTACTCAAATGCATATGATGATTAATATATCCATAGATTTACTAATTGGGACTTGGATCTAAACTAACAATTTCATTATGAAAAGTATTGTGTGGTTATTTATTGATAAAAAATTCATTTGTTAGTAATAATGGACTTTTAAAGTTGAAAAATATGGACTAGTCATCTAAATGGACCATCACAAAATGGAAAATTTTATGTTGATTCACATTCCAAATTTGTCATTGGGATTCAATATATGATGTAATACAAGATGATAAATTCATATGAGGAATCTTTTATTTAAAAACCTTAATTGTTTGATAATTCGGGATTTTTGAATGGTTAAAATTTGACCATATTTTCATAAGTCCATATGAATTGCAATTTTTATTTGTTTTTCAATTTCTTTGTCCGGAAGCATATTTTTTAAAAGTTTTAAATGGGCCATTATTCATCTAAACTTTGTGAATTTTCCTTTTAGGACTTCCAAATTAAAATATGACATCAATTACATTAAATAAAAATTCTCACATAGATTTGGGAAGGTTTGTAGGTGATTATTGAACATGTATTATTCAAATGTTAAAATAATAATAAATTAAATAATAACCATGTCCATTTGAATCATTTTAAAGAATCTTGTATGGACTTATAGGGAGTGTAATTTCTATCAATATTAAGGCATTTAATTTTGCATTCACCCATTAGGCCATTACTTTTATTCAAGTGGCAAATGTATTAACTTACTATTACTTTTGGAAAATGTTACAAAGTTCTAAACCAAACATGGTGAAATTGGGTTTGAAGTTGTTATCACTACTATAAATCATGGTTTTTTAAGTGGTTCAAGTTGATTAATTTGTCATTTTTGACTATGGACATGTACATTCTGATTAAAGGTCAGGGGTTTGAATAACACATGTATTTTTTGACTAAACTTTCATACCTTGATGATTTTGTTGCAAGTCAACCTCGCTTTTGGTGATGAACCTAAAATTGTTTACGAAGGTCTTTACGAAACTGAAGACACTTCCATCTTTGCATGGTTTTCAATTCCCATCGTTGGTTGTGTGGTCCAATTCGTCGACCACCTGTTAATAGCAAGGTGGATTACTTAGTTCACACCATTCAACGCATTCTAAATTTCTTACAATTATGAATTATCATTATGGCATAGCTCGAGACTCAACATTTAATTGTAGCTCCTCGTTGAGTTTATCCAAAACCTGAATAAAAGCTTCATTCATCATGAAATCCATATTGCCATTACCACCTTATCGCACTATTTATTTTAATCATTATGTTGTCTCGAATTAATTTTACGTTTATAATGTTTGAAGATTGTTCTATCTCCATTGGACCTTTCATTGACACCCTTTCAAATGTTTCACGAATCTCAAACATCTTCACTTACACGACTATCCACTAAATACCATAATTAGATTAATGTTTTGTCGAACATTACAAATTGTGGTGTTTACTTTTAACCCCAACCCTCTAAAGATTTTTCACCCCTAATCACGCAACTGAAGTTTTAAAGCTATGATTACCAACTTTTTATTGAAAAAAAAAATTAACCTTACACTTTATTCATTTAATATTAAATTTTGAAAAAAAAGAAAACAACCCCCCCCCACGCAACCATGCACATTCATCATTCTTTATTCTTACACGAAGTTGCTAAAAACTCCTAATAGCCTTACCACACTCAAATATCCCTAATGCAATTCTTAAAAATTAGGACTACCACAGATGGTTTTGTCGGTATGGCTCATAATTTGTTAACACAAGATGTGAATGGGTGTTGAACTATATGTAGTTTGTTGTTTGTAAAACTACCTTGGATAAGAAATGTTTATGAACATGAATTGTTCATAACATAACCAAAACGAGCTAAAACATATGAGTTTTTTTTCAATGGACTTTGAAGGACAAAGTGGAATTCAAGGTAGAAAACTCATCTCTAGTTGGTTGGTTGGTTGGGAACATTATTGGGTCAAAGGTCCATGACCTAAATCAAGATACCAAAATGTAGGTACTTACAAAAGGATATTGATATTGATTTCATGAAAAAAATGGAGGTCATGTTTTGATTGCATTTATGGTTTTTCTTGAATAGTCATTGAACATGATAAATTTAATTGATAAAGTGTTACATTGTAGGGGTCTACCAATGGTCACAATGTTAAGAAAAGAAACAAAAATAAATCCTATAAGGAAGAGTTGCAATATATTGGTGAGGGAATCATTCAGAGAGGAGCAACTGAAGAAGACGAGTTTGAAAAGTTCTTCACCCCATTGGAAAGCCTAGGAAAAAGTCTATCCTTTGGTTGTGATGAAAATACAATGTTAGATTTGAGAGAGCATTCTGCAAGCAATTTCAACTTGTGGTCCCTTAGTGAAAATAAAATCAAGAAAGAGAAAAATGGGAAGGAGAAATGTGATGTGGAAATTTTTATTTTAAGTAATGGAAAAGAGGAGGAAACCATTGAAAATGAGAGTCCAACCGTCACAAAAGTCGACATCTAGGAATTCAAAGCTAGAGCAACCATGTATTGAAACTAGTGTATGGGGGAAGCAAGAAACCATGTGCACAAAATTGGCTAGAAGTTGATTATAAAATAGGCTTTTTAATGGATGCTAGGTGAAGACAATAAATACGTTAATAGAGGATTCCAATCCTTACTTGTGATGTTTGCAAATATTTCTATCCCCATGAAATTTTATTATATAATGCACTGTGGTGTTCTCTTTGATCCAGATTGTTTATTATTAAAACACCATAAACATACTTAGAACTTAGTTTTGATAAAACCCGGTAGCAGACTAGTCTAGCAATTTGGATAAAACCATCTTAGACAACAAAATATTATTTGTAGAAAAACAACTCTAGAAAAGAACTTCTTTAGTTTTTGAATATCCATGTATGGCTTATAGTCAGTTCGGATTGAAGAACAACGAAAAGAATGGTAAGAATGAATTTTTTTTTGCTAATGAATAAATGAAAGGAATAGTTTGTTCATGAATTGGATTATATAATACACACAATTACATACTCATAAGTATTCTCTTAGGTGGGGAAAATTTTCAAATGCCAAGAAAATATGATTTGTTTAAAACTCAATAGAGATTATAGTTCATGTAAATTAAAATGTTCAAATTGCTTTAACTAAAAATACATTCAAATAAAATATCTTAAAATAAATTGATGTGGCCAATAATTTGGTATAAATTATATATTTCCCATTCCCTTTGGGAAGGGTTTATTGGAGGATATTTGGGCAAGATAATATCAAGAATATCTCAATGTATAGTAGATATATATAAAGATGGACACCAAAGCACATAACATTTTAAAATCAAAATAAAATTCAGAAAGAAGGGAATAGTGAGAATATTGATAGCAAGACCCTATCCAATGAACTTCAAATGATTTAAAGGTTTAATGTGACACAAATAATGAAACATAGATGCAAAGACAAATTAAAGTTTTTATACATACAAACATAAAAAATAGTCAAAATACTAGATGCAAGATTATTATATGGGATTACAAAATGCTTTGCAAATGAGAGGAGTACACCAAATTGCAATGTGAATACATACAACACAAGACAATGAAATTCACCATCTAATGAATTAATCCAAGTTGGAAACCAAGGTATTGTGCAAAGACATTGCAATTGCAAAGGGAAAGGAAACTTTTACATATTGCAATTGAACAAGATCTCTCCTCCCAACCTTAGGATGATAGACAAAATGTCATCCACCTTTGAATTCAACAAAAAAATTTAGAAAAGTAACAAGCATAACCAAAATCAAAAATGGAAAATTGTCATGGACTTGAAACTTTGACCTTCATGTGAATAAAGGCAAGAACACGGGGATCATAAGACGATGAAAAAAAAAAAAAAACAGTAGTTGATGGGGAGGACTACATGTCCACCATAGCACTAGCCCATGCCTTTGCATAAGAAAGCAATATTGGATTGGTTGAAGGATTTCAAGGGAACCCAGGGTGTGTAGAGAATGGAAGTCTTTGAAGTTGATATGTGCAAGCAAATGTGAAGTAAGTTTTTGTGGCAAAAGTGGGAATTACTATGAAAGAATTGGAAAAGTTACAATTGGGAACTATACTCACAATCCAAAATAATTATGCATTTCTTCTTGACAAAGGAGTCATGATCCAGGTTGGTGGCAGAAGTACTTGCGGGTGACGGTGGAGGAACTGAGGAGAAAATTGTGAAAACTTTTTGGAACAAGAGCTTTTTAGGCTCAAGGGCAAGAATGTTGATGCCAAGCCATTGACATGCTCGAATCCCATTGCCTATGAAACAACAAAGAAGAAGATACATTGTTTTCAACTCAAGTGCAAAGACTATTCAAATGTAAAGAGGGAGAATGGTATGTAATGACATGGTCTGAAGTTGAGGTCGACAACAAGGGTTTTAGGCCTTGCGCACACCTGGATGAATGTTTGCATCATCCCAAGATCAATCTCTCTTGTGACTCTAAATGGCTTCCCCAAGCTTGATTTGGACATAGTAATGAGGCCTGTGAAATTGTATAAAACATCCTCAGATTCCTTTGGTCATGGAATTAAACAAAGGGGGGCAGAAATAAAACTAAGGGTTGGTCCCTAGATCAAGATTTGGGACCTTGACCAACAATGTAGCCTTGCTCACAAGAGTCGAAAGGAGAACCAAGTGTTACCATATCTGAGTGAGAAGAAAGTAATGAAACAAAAATAAGCACATAGAAAAATGAATACCTTTGACAAGTGGTCATCATTGCTTGTTTGTTAAAAATTATTTATCACAATCCACTTCATTTGGATCTTCAAAAAATAGTTCTCTAGGAAAGACCAGATCTCTTTTAACACATGCAAATCATTGACATGGAAAAGTAACACAACTCCATTTTCGAACAAGATTTTTTCAGAAAACATAATGACCTAGAATCAATAAAGTTGTCAACACTTTGATTCCAAGACAAGATAGAGAATGTCAGGTCAAAGACATAAGGCACTAGGAGATTGCTTGGGATGTCTACAATCACAATATCCACTTTTTTTTTGGGGAGATTTGCAGAGACACAATGGAAATGATCAAGCAATGATTGTGAAACCTTAAAAAATGAAAGTACAAGAGGAGGGAATCCCAACCAAACCTTGGCATCCCCATCAAACTTTGGCACCAAAGTTTGGTGAGAGGATCCTACTTGGAATCCTCCCCAAACTTCGGCGTTGAAGTTTAGTGAGGGGATCCTACGTGGAATCCTCACCAAATTTTGACACCAAAGTTTGGTGAGAAGATCTTATCTGGAATCTTCATGAAACTTTGGCGTCGAAGTTTAGTGATTGTTTCCAACATGGAAATGCCACAAAACTTTAACATTGAAGTTTGGTGATGGATGTAATTCATAAAGGAAAAAGTTTAGTGCCGAAGAAAGTTTGGTGCAAAATTTTGGGAATGTTTACTATGTTGACCAAAATTCGGCACTGAAGTTTGATGGACCTAACCACTTCCAAAAAGAAATTATAGTGTCAATTTTACAAGTTTCACAAATATTCCAAGAATTTGGTTTTAGAAATTTCATAAAAAAGCTTGGGGAAATGGGGAAATGAATTTATAATGGTAATGAAGTCATTAAGATGTGCGAACTCCTCAAGCCAACATCCAAGCTCCAACTTGAATGCTAGGATGGAAGGCCAAAACAAGTTGAGGACTTTCACATTGCTTTACAAACTCCTTGCTAAGTGTATCCTAATGGGAGGTGGAGGAGCTTGCTTGCGTGATTTTTATGAAACATCTGCACCAAGGTTTTGATTCTAATAGTGTTGGGAAGGAGTGCCTTGGAAACCTTTAGATCCAACCTCCCCATTAGGAAACACGTTAATTTGTCTCACTTGAACATCAACTAGTGACTCAGATGGGAGAATGTCTTTTCTTGGGTAGATGCAAGCTATGGTGGTTCAAAAGCAACAAGAATCCCAGTCCCAAAAGTCCATATTAATGGAAAAATCAACATTGTAATGGGAAAAAACACTAAAAACCAATGTTTAGTGGGCCTTATGTGGTGATTAATCAACTAATAAAGTCCATATGAAAGGTTGTCCATTTAAGAAACTTTTTATTATACATGTTAGGGGAAAAAAATATCAATCCAACAAAAAAAGATTAGGACTTTTGAAAACATGTCCCAAATTTGGTCATTCAAAAGTCCATAGTTATTTGTTTGTTAAAGTTTTTGTTGTAATTTTTTTCAATTCATATTTATTTTTCCATCGAGTATCATATATTGAGTCCCTATTAAAAATATTGAGATGAAATCATAACAAAAAATGCATTTGAATGTTAATGCATAACCTAGATTATAGTCCATATGTCCACTTTAAAAGTTCATTATTATATGATTGGTGTATGTTTATTGAATTTCATCACTTTATAAATATTCTTATTCAAGTTGGTAATCTTTATCCATAAATATTTTTGTCAAATTGATGATTTTACAATGCATTTGTGATGCACCCCCAAGCTCCTTGATGGACTTAGCCGTGAGTCTAAAGAAGAAGACAACTAAAGGAGAAGAATTTGGGGCGCGCTCCCTGGCTCACAGCACTTCGAGGGTAAAGGGGCGTGCTGGAGCTCTAGGATGGGGCTAGGAAGATTGATAAGTAAGTCATTTACTTGCACGAACTTGTACAAACCAAACAATAGGTTGGTTAATACATAGTTAGAACCCTTTTTAGTGCACGGACAAACCACGAGCAAACACAGATTCACAAGATTCACCACGGCCCAAACTTGGGGGAAACCACCACCTTCCCCCCTATAGTGTATTCTGTGCTTGGCCATGGGGCCAACATCCAAATGACATTTTGTCCTAGGACTCCCAAATGGGAGTCCCAAAATTCCCAAAGTTGGGACTCCCGCGACTTTTGGGGCCCATAACTTTGCATGCAAACCTCCAATTGAGATCAGGTTTGAAACAGACCCCTATAATTGCCCTCTAAAGATTCAAGAGTCCATTTGGACTCCAACTTCCCAAAGTGGGGGTTCATTTGGGAGTGTGAGGGTTCATTCCTTCCCATTCTTTTGCACTCCTGGGAGCATGAAATGTGACTCCCGGGCTCACTCTTGGCTCGCACCTTCGCAAGCCCTTGCCTTGGTCGTGAGCCCAAGGCTAAAGTTACGACAATTTGTGGCATTTGAATATGGTACACTTTGCAAAGGGTGAAATTTTTTCAAGGTGTACTAAAATCTTGTCACAATGTCACCTTTTTGTGTCTTTTTTACCATGTAAAAACACATTTATGGATGATTATGATGGAATTTAAAATTGTAATAGTCTAAAATATAGTCTTTTTGAAAATTTTGACAACATTTGGTTCATTAATTTTTATGTGGATCAAAATATAGGGTAAAAAAGGATTGTAGTAAGGACTAGGCCCTTTTCATCTTGTGTGGTACACCTTAAAGGATTTTCACCCCAAAAAGTCCATAAGGTCACAAAAAGTGAGCCACCGTAGCTTGCATCTACCCTTTCCCCCTATCTTCTTGATGTTCCACAACCTTTGAGTCTTCTCCTTCAAAATTGGAGTTTGAAACTTTTCCCTTGCCTTTATTTTTTGCTCCATCCTAGATTTTCTTCTTGTTGCTTGCCCTTACTTCCATCTCAGATGATGCAAGGTGCTCAAGATAGCTAGGATCAAGTTTCTTTCAAAGCTCCTGCTTAAAAGGAGGTGTGTTGTCCTTCGGGCAATCCACATACCATGGACAATCTTGGAGATGGGAGGATGTCTATTCGATGTCTAATCTCCGAGTAAGTTTTTTTGGTACATGGTGTTATTTGACTTGGGAACCCTCCAAATTTTCAGGAGCATTGGAATCACAAATAACACCTCCCTAAAGGAGCACAAAATTGAAATACTTGGGAAAATCACGAAAGGATGTTAGATTCAGATCATGCAATGGAACAAATAATAGATTAGGTATGAGTCAAAAATGCATTTGCCTATAAAAAAATTCTTTTCAAAGCTTCATTCCCATTAATTTGTTGCTCCCAAGCCTTACATCATCAAGTTCCATCCTTTGACTTGAACTCTTTAAATAATGCAATCTCCTAGGCTACAAGCCTCCATTCCTTGATGCAATTTGACAAGGAAGATAATTTGTTTGTATCTCTAACAAACAAAGCAAGATTCATGACTATTGATGCATATAACTTATGAGCTTCAACCTCAAGCTGCATAGGAGTAGACTTCAATTATAAGTCCTTGAAATTAGGCAAAAAAATTGTAATTAAGATAATACACGATCTGTAGAAGGGGTACTTGAGACCAAAAGGTGGCCTTGTCAAGCCACCTATCAAACGTAGAGTTAAAAAAACCTTGTTTTGGAATTTAGCCTCCCTCAACACATTGGATTCGTTCCATTGCATGAGCCACAAAACCTTTTGCTCATTGGAGATGGTTGACGAGGCCAACATTTATAGTTTCTTTGTTAACATTTATAGATTAGAGTTCATATCATAATGAATTTGAATTTGTTGCAAGAACTCTAGACCCAATGAAGGATCATAGACTAAAAGATGTTTGGTGAAGGCTGTCAAGTTCTCCTTCATGATTTGTTCCATGGCTTTCTCCATGAACATTTGCATTTTGGATGTTGACCTGTGGTTGGGGTCCAGCACTTCCTCATAATACAGCTTGACAACAACATTTGTTATTGCAAAAAACTTTCTTTGTATACAAGAAACAAAAGGATTTTGAGTTCAAAAGACATGAATGCTCTATTGAAAACAAGAATTCAATTGAAGTTGAAAGATTGTTATTGTTACCTTGTACATGTACTCCAAAAACACCTCCAATGTCAATGAATACTAGGTCTTGCAAGATTTATTCTCACACTTGTATAGGTCAGGGGATACCACATCCTTAAATTGTTGTAGAGGAATTTTGCCAATGCTTTGGATTTTGAAAAATCATGCACAAGGCTGGGCTTGACATGATCCAATTCAATTGACCTACACATTTAACAAAAACAGAATGAGCAAATGTAAATGTACATTCAAATGAGCTTAGACTACATGAGAAAAAAATGTTTACCTATGGAGGTCAGTCATGGTAATGAGGAGGTCCATGAGTCCTCTTGTTGTGTTTAGGAAAATGGGATTGACGCAAATGTGCCAATTTGCATCATTGAGGTGTACCCAAATGATGTATGGCATCCATGCCTAGAAACATTGATTCTCGTCCCACACATAGAACATACATCTTGAAAACCTAAAGAGATTTGGGTCTCCTTTTAGAAAGACTTCAAATTCATCATTAGCAACCTTCAAGTGTTAATCCCAGCCCTCCTCATCAGTGTCCACAAGAGCTTCTTCCCTTTGCCATTTGTGGCAAACACATAGAAAACTTTGTCACCCTCCTTATAACCCATATGGAAGGCTTGTTCCATTTTCAGCACATCAATTTTCAGGGTCAGTTTCACCACAGGCATGGATATCATTCAACAAAGGGGAATGTTCATTTGAGCTTTCTCCTTTGGCAAAATCTTGTGTATGTCCAAGCCTCCACAATCTTGAACTTGTGGTGGATTTGGACTTTTTAGATTATGTCATCAAATGTGCTTAGCTTAGTGTCCTGAGCTATAGACTTTACAACCTACGTCTACAACACATTGAAAATGAAACAAATTCCCATTTTGAAACCAAAGTTCGCAACAAGATTGAAGCAAATGCAAGATTTGAAGATATGAAATCAAATTGTATGAATTGAAATATATGAAGGATATGGATTTACCACATTTAGGGGATCAACTTGTGTAGTTCCCCCAATCTATCTTGTGGATTGAGACATTGCTTCCTGGAATTGAAACACTAAATTTTTTGTTCCATTAACATTGTTTGATTCTAGTTGTTTTAAAAAGAAACATGAAATGATTGAAATCGATGTTCTTCTTCCTTACCTCTTCTTGAAGTATGGACATGGCTTCTTCCTATTTAATGGATTTAGATATATGATTTGACCTAGAAAGAGAAACCAGAAAATGTCAAAAGCTATGGAAACTAGAACATGACAAATAAAAGGGTAAGGATGAACCAACCCACCTCCTCCTCTTGGTTATCCAATCATTACTACAAAATGTGGGTGCAGTTCATTAATCCTTATTTAGTAGACCAATGAATTCATTGCTTCTTCACTGGTCCCCATTCACTACAACCAGTGAATTCACTCAAAACCCAATGAAATCACTTGGCGTATAGGGACACCTTTTGTTGTAGTGAATGGAATGGTATGGAGAGCCTGCAACAAGATACAAAGATGCAAATTGACAATAAAGTAAAAACAATAACTAAAATGCTCACAATAGAAAAAAGAACATTGATCAAGTCTATAAGGATTTTCAAAGGAGCTCCAAGAGTTGAAACTCTCTCCATCCACCAATGTTTGGTGTTGAAGATTGCACGGCCGATAACATTTTGCTTTCAACCAAAGTTTAAAAACCAAAAAGAAGATAATTGAGGTTGTCGAACTTTAGAGGATCAAAAGTAAAAAGTTTTGAAATCCATATTTTGAGTCCTACATCGCTTTTCATGCATAAAGAGGAAAAAGTCTTTTGGAATTCCAAACTTTGAGACTGAACTTAAAGAAATTTGAGCTTAAGGAGGAGAAAATCCTTTCTTCGCTCTAAAGCTTGGTGTCAAAGATTGGAAAGTTGAGACCTTGGAGCTTCGAAATTAGGAAGGTTGAAAGAAAAAAGACTCTCGCCACTCCAAACTTTGGCATTGAAGTTTGGAGTGTTGAGAATATTTTTTCTCTTAACCATCCTAAGCTTGCGGCTGAACTATGGAGGGTTGAGAGAAAAAATTCTTTTGATCCAAACTTTGGCACCGAAATCTGGAATGCAGAGAGTTTTTTGCTCTCAACCCTCCCAAGCTTGTTTGCGAGATCGATAGGGTTGAAAACATTTGGCTCTTAGTGTTCCAAACTTCGATGCTGAAGTTTGGAATGCAAGGAGCCAAATGCTTCCGGCCATAGGTGGAGCTCTAATTTTTTGGAGCTCCATCTATGGCCAAGAGCTTGAAATTTTTTTAAAACTACATACAAGATGAAAGCAAGAAATAAACATGAAAGAAAGCAAAAAGAAAATAAGAAACATGAAACATGAAACAAGAATCAAAGCTAGAAACAAATAATGAAAGGACATAAAAAGAAAGGAAAAAAAGAAAGAGTTGGAAATCTTACCTCCAGGGTAAAAATAGGGTGAAAATAGGGTAAACGTAGGGTGAAAATAATCAAGGAATACCTTTGCTATGGTTTCCTTGTATTATAGCCATAATACTTTGTTGTTTTTTTCGACCTTAGTTTAACCATGAACCACAAGTTCATAACACTTCCATTGCATATGAAGAGTAATATGTTTATCATCTTCAATAAGGCAAGTCATGAGCATTTTTGTGCCATAATCAAGGCATTCACCTTTCAAACAAGGTGGATTATGCCACACATAATTAGGTTATAAAGGACACAAAATGGAACTCCACATGTTAATGAGATTGGAAAATTGTGTTCGTTCAACAATGTAATGCCTTGGAATCTCACTAGAACAAACATCACAACTACAATTGCAAGCTCTACCATGTACTCCTTTTGAGGTTGTCCGCATGTTATTGAAACCATGTTTCAATTCCACCATTTCTGTATGGTATTTGCAAGCGCAAGTGTTGCACTCTACATGAACTTTCATAAATCTTGTGTAAAAGTCCAATGGCACAAAAAAACAAATTACAAATTTATAAGTCAATTGTAGCATGAAACATTATTCAAATAAAATAAATGTCTTGAACAAGTAAAAGTAGTTCAATTAAACAAATGCAAATTGTCACTAGAAAATGTAGAGCATTATATACTTGATAATTACAATCAACAAGTATGTAGGTAGTATGAAACTGTCACGAAGGAATAGAGAACTTACACTTCATTGTTGGAACAATTATAATCAACAAGTATAAACAACACCAAATTGTCACCCCAAAAACTAAAAACATAATTTACTTGCCAACTAAAACAAGTATAACATGTGTTTAATACTATGGACAACTAACCTCATATCAAGAACAAGTACTTAATTATGTGGCAAGTAAAGATTATTACTTAACCAAGTAGCTTGTTGAAATTGTTAATAACTTAGTCAAGTAGAGAAGTAATTGGCAACTTGCAAAAGTACACAACCTTGTAAATAAGTACATAATTGGTGGTACTAGGGTGATTAAGTACATACAATCTTTATCCAAGTAAACAAGTAACTACAACACCTACCAAGTACATAATCATGTTCATGTAAGTATATTAACATTACTAGCAAAGTAGGTAAGTAAAAAACAATCCTTGGCTAAATAACCAAGTGACTCCAACACCTACCAAATACATATCATGTCCATGTAAGTATACTAACTCCAGTTAATAAAGTAGCTAAGTACATAACACTACTTGGCCAAGTAGCCAAGTAACCCCAAGCCCTACCAAGTATAAAGTCCATGTGAGTATACTAGCACTAGTCAACAAAATAGGTAAGTATAGAACAATCCTTGGCCAAGTAATCAAGTACCTACAACTCTTACCAAGTGCATAGTCATGTTCATGTAAGTAAATGGGTATTAATTAGAAAATTAGGAAAGTATAGAATCCTTAACCAAGTACTTAAGCTACTCCCCAGCCTACAAAATATGTAACCAAGTAGCTACCAAGTAACACCCCCAACTTGTCAAGTCCTTAACCAAGTAGCAAAGAAACTCTTAACCCAACCACACACATGGTCATACATCTAAGTATACTATATGTAATTAGCAAAGTAACCAAGGACAAATAGTCATTAGTCAAGTATCTATGTAATTGCAAAAAACATGAATAGTTAGGTTAATATGCATGTAAGTACATAACACTAATGGATTGCACTAAAACCAATAGTTAGTTAAATAGGGAAGGAACTCCTTGGCTTACAACAAGCACACTCAAAGGAAGGTAAGTAAAGAATATTACTTGAGTATTGAAGTAGGAAACTAAACATGTAATCTAGCAAACATCAACAACCAATTAATGTTTAATAAATTGGTGATTGCAACAAGACTTCAAAATCTTACAATTGGAAATTTAAAAAAATGATACAAAATTATATATTGAAGATTCCAAGAAATAATCAACAAATGGTGCCCTAGTAGTTCCATGACCTACAAACTAATGGATTCACACATAGAAATAGAAGAACACTATACAACCTAGAAACTAAGTATGCACACAAGAATTTTGCTACAAAAATCATCTTTGAACAAATCAAATTAGCTTTAGTATTTCGTACCTAAGATTCTTGTAGGTAATGAGTTAGGTGCTTTTCAAACACCTTGGCACTTATGTGCCTCCTCTTCACATCCTTATGTATAGGTGAAACTGTTGTAGTTGTTTCCTACCATTTTAATGTAGCTTCATGATCCCCTTCATTCATCATATCACAACGCCATTTTCGAAGCAACCACCCCACAAGTTTTCTCTAATTTCATCCACATGTACACAATGCTCTATTGTTTTCCAAACCATGTACCTAGTGGCACCAATGGCCTTGGTAATGTGTTTTTGACTTGTATTACCAACATTAGACACCATAGCTATCACTAGTACATTTCTGAACAAGGAATTTTTACCTTACTTTACAGATGTTAATGTGGCATATGCCTCCCACATGTTGCATAAAGCTTGTAGGGCCTTCTCCGATCCCTTGTTGGAAGTAATGTACTCAAGTAGAAGTTCCTTCAAACTATCATGCTCCAAAATTCTTTGTACAATGTCCCTTTTTTCTTCAACATCAAAATGTTGTAAAATACTATCTAGCTTTGCCATAAACTTATTAGCAATTACATAACATTTTCTCCATCTACACAACCCAGATTGTGAAAAAGTACCTATAATAGGGCATGTATTATTGAGGTCTTCATTGACATCAATTGCATCTTCATCCACATCAATTGTAATGCCCTCTATAACTTATATAGATTGAAGTTATCGATGTGCTCTTGAAGTTTGTTGTTGTTCTCACTTCTTTTGCAAACTATGATCATTGAATAGTTTAATACATCAAAATGAAATATAACACATAGTGTGTCAACTTAATTCATGTTGATAGAAATTTCTATGATGAAAAATGACCTAATGGACAAGCTACGAAATGCAAATTTGATCAAGATGTTAACATGTAACATAGTCAAGATTACAAGGGTTAGTTCTTAGACATCAACAAAAGAACAAAAAATAAATTAATTACCATTTGCACAATCAAACTAGAAACCTTGACAAAATGGATATCCTTTCAAACTATTACCGTAACATAGGGCATTTGATGGAACCTATCTGGGAAACAAGACAATCATGTTGTCAAAATGATCAAACATCCCATATTATAAGATAGTTACACTTAGCCATTTTCTTCGAAGTAATTAATTACCATGTCAACATTTACTTTATAAACTGTATAGGATAATGCACAAACAAAATTTCAAGTCTTCAACAAACCAAAATATCACATTTGATAATAAAAAATTAGGTTATGGTTTGGTCACTCTTTTCTTGTTTTTTTCTTTTTGATAAGAAGACTACTAAGATCTATGGAGGGACAAACTCCCATGTTCAACAACCTCAATGATTATAATGAAACAAATATTGAATGTGAAAACACCAAACTTGTCTTGGATAGCAAATGTTTTTACATCTTTTTGTGTTGCCATCCTTTTCTTTTCATCTTCCACCCTTTCCTTTCAGCAGCATGCAACCTTTTCATCTTGGTCCTATTGTTGCCCATTTGTAGCTAATTGTAGGTTTACACTAAACCTAAAACAAAAAACACCTTCAAATTCCACCAATCGGTATCCTACATCATGCTCCAACAAATAATGTTTAAAATAAATGTTGTAATTTGAATGTATGTGGGTACATTAGTTTGTAGAAGAAATTGTTCCACTACCTTCCCATGCCATAACAAATGGTCAAGTGAATAATAACACAAATGTCTCCTCCCACAAGAATACAACAATAGTCCATACATGTAAAGGAGATGTGGGTCCCTTTTCAAACTAACACTATCATAACCATTGCACCAAGAAATCCTAAACATCCTACTTTGAAAAGAAACATAATCAAATGGATAAACATTTCCAATTTCAGAGTTTCAAACAATGAACAAAAAAACCTCTTCCAAAATTTTAAAAAGTATCTTCTCATGTTTGTTGCAACATTCAATAACCCTTCTAGCCCCTTTGCCATCTTGTAATGTTCAAGTTAACATCATGAGGTTGCTTTCTAGTAGACTGCCTTTTCATTCTTGGTGGTGGGCAAATCTATGTTGTCATAAAAGAACTTTTGAATTCATTGTGAGCTTTCTAAGGGAATGGTGAAGAGCCACGACAAAAACATTTAGGAGCAAAAAATCGATTGAACCTTAAATTGAGTTTGCAAAGGTGACTCAATTCATGTGCACACTTCTCTTCAAATTGTCAATGCATAGTCAAGATGACACCTAATTTCACCTTCATTCAAAAAACGGTCTAGACCAACCAATTAAGTGTCAATCCCAATGGATTCATAGTTTTACCCTAAACATCTAGACTTGCACCAAGACCATTTTCAAAAAGTATAAATGACAAATAATGACAAATGTCAACACAACAAGTATGACAACAACATACTTGTTGTACTAGTGTACTTGTGAAAATGGATGCTTACCCAAAATATTAAAAACTTGAAAGCCAAAATCTAACTTATCTAGCATCTTTAGCCTTCCTCTAGCATCTTAAAATGATTTTTGCTATGTAGTTTGGATTTCAAAAAGTACCCCAAAAGTATCCCCAAAAACTTGTCATTTTCCAAAAGGTTGGGGATGGTTTTCATTATGAAAAAAACTTTATTGACAAAAAAGAGATATCACAATTTTCACCACATCAATATTGAGGTGCTTGAAAAAACAAAATTGAATTTGCAAAAAAATTTCATCTACTTTCATGTACATGTCACCTACTTGTTAAAATGCCACAAATGCAAAGGTACAATTCAAGTACTTGCAAGTAGTTTGAAAAATCACAAGATTATCAATGCAACTTTGGAATTCAATGTAAAAACTAGTTAATAAATAATGTACCAAAAAATATTTACATGATCTTCATAAAGTCTTCTACTTGTTGTATCTTTTATTCAAAGACCCTAGTTTTTCCATTGCTACACTACTTTTTGTGTATAATTTATCTTGCTTCCACCCATAAACCAAAACAAAATGACTTGTGTGCAGAGAAGAGGTCGATGGGCAGAGAGAGATTGAAGGCATTCCATCCTCATTGGACAAATCACACAAATCTATGAACAAAGATTGAGGATCAACATGTTTTGGGACAACCTCCTACTTGATCTAAATAAAATGTGGGATGACATTTGTAATAGATGCCATAATTTTTGGTGTCAAAACAATATTGTGAGAGCTATATTGCAAGGTGATGATGATTATGATATGTGATATGCAATTAAAAAACACAAAGGTTTTGTGTATAATGTGGTGGAATCTAAACAAGGTCATGGTCAATAATGGTGTTCCCAATCAAAATTTCAAAGGATTCATGGCTGGCAATGTTTAGGCCAATTGGAACACAGTTTGAATTGTCTATGGCAGTGAAGATCCAAGTGCGCTGATGGTTGACAAAGAATGAACTTGGTTTTTTCATTGGAGTCAATCCATGGATAGACACAAAATAATAGATCAAGCTAAAGTTATGAGACAAACATAGGACATTGTGCTATGAATACAAAAATGCCATTTCTTTGGAAGAAACTGATGCTCGATATGTAGTAATTTGTTATTGGTGGTATTCTTTAGGTGTCGTTGATGAAGCTAGACTTCAAGAGTTGGAGAATTGGTTCAATTTTTGGCATTTTCGTGTGAGATGATGGGGAGGACTTATGATACATGTATTGATTTCAACCCTCCCACACATCTTTTCTTTCACCCCACCTTCTTGACAAGTTCACATCTACGCTACTAATTATTTTAATATTGCATAACAAACATTTATTTTCCTTGCATAAATTCTCTCTCGAAGAACTTGCAAACATGCCCAGGTGCAACCTTTCAAAAAAATACACAATGTTTAACTTTAACAATTTGGCAAAAGGGGAGCCTATTTGTATGTTATGACATCAAATGAATACGTTTGAGCTTTCAAATAATTGACGTTGTATTTTCATTTCAAGCAGGGTGGTCGATTAGGTCAAGGGCCGATAAGAATGAATTAATCTTACGTAGAATAAACCAATCTAAAGATCTGAAACAACTTGTAAACACAATTTTGAAATATTCCTTGGGATCGGCTTACACAATTAGAATCGCACATTGTATGGAAGGTGAGGAGATCTTTGGTTCTTGTAAATGGAAAGCGAATCTAGCCCCCAAATCAGAAGGGGATTCACATAGGCACGACCATGTGAATTTTTCTCATCTTCATGTAAACCATACAATTGTTAGATCAGGTGTGGAAATTGAGCAACCTAGGGAGGATCAAATTCAAGGAGATGTT
>Ga0209611_10004692_pt1 | contig 23271 bp, 14 predicted proteins | sample S1TSphgellanicum_3_FD_187693 | JGI IMG/M metagenome (GOLD analysis project Ga0209611, IMG submission 187693) | Host-associated microbial communities from peat moss isolated from Minnesota, USA - S1T2_Fc - Sphagnum magellanicum MG (SPAdes) (version 2) | ecosystem: Host-associated > Plants > Peat... | reverse complement strand
CCCCCCGACCCCCCCCCACCCACCCCACCCCACCCACTCACCCGCTTCCTTGAGAAGATTGTCTGTTGAATCACACCCATGGCTTACTAGTTTCGTCGCTGCAAACAAGGGTTTGGCTGTGCCTCCCTTCGTCCCTTTCGCATGGCTTTCTTTGTACGGGTCGCGGAGAAGATGGGTTGCCGAAGAAGGAAATAGTACTAGAAGAAGATGGAGACTGGTATGCGCATGATTCGTGCTTTTTCGTTTTTGTGTTTTTGAGCCAGATTTTGAAAGGTGCTTGAAGACCAACAACGGTGGGGGCCGAGTTCGGCACTGACGAGGAGGAGACGTCTTGGGAGAGGATTTTAGAGAGAGAGAGGGAGTTTTTGGGGTTCGTCCAGTGTTTTTTTTTGTGATGCTTCTTCTTCTAATGGATCCGAAGCTTTTTGTTCGGGGCTATTCGGTCTTCTTCGACACCAAGTGGTTTGTGAGAGGATTGGGAAGGACTCAGGAGGAGGAGGCAACTGATGTTATTATGTGGAGATAAACAGAGACAAAAGACAAGAGACCCGAGAGAAGATTAGTAGTTGTTCTAGACAGATGCGGTCGGAGGACAAGAGGATTTTACGGTGTTTATGGATTTTGCAGTTTGATGGTTCATGATGCAACAACAAGTCTAGGGAGGAGAAGGAAGGAGAAGGCGGATTTGTTGTTTTGTTTTGGTAAGTTCGTGTTTCGTAGCCAGATGTCCCGTCTGACGTTTCTCTTGTGGATCTGGGCTACGTCCAGTCGTTGTTGCAGTCTGTTTTCCGACTGCCATTCTCTGTAGAAGGCCGCAGGTTGCTGTAGTTCATGAGCACGCTTGTTAGTGTAGAGTTGCGAGATCGTATTCAAAAGAGAATAAATGGGTCAAAATGGGTCGAGTGTAATTTTGACGAGGAGCTTTAGGGCAAAAGAGAAAACCCAACAACCCATCAGCGGCTCTGTGAGTGCAACAGGAGACGAGAATGATACTTGTTGAGTCGTGGGTTTGTGGGTAGAAAGCGTTTTCGTTGTTGTGGGTAGGGAAGTCTCTTGGGGAGTAGAGATCAATAAACCTTTTCTCGGATGTTTCCACGCAGGGAAGAAACAGGAGGAGGGAAGGAGGTCTCAGTCAGACCCACTTCATCCACATTAGGGAGCAAGATGTGGTAGCGTCTGGTAGCATTCTCTTTTTCTTCAGCAGCAAACGAGTAGACGACGGTGAAGAAGGGACAGTGTAGTTGGAGATAGAGCTTTCCCTTTGTGTTTTTTTTCCCCCCAGAGGTCAAGCTCCGATTGTGGAAGTTTATCTTTTCTTGGTAGTTCTGAATGTCGGGAGGAAGAAGAGGTGCGATAAGAGGTGCAGATGTATAGTCCTAGCAGGGGTGATGCCCGTGCAACAGCAGCTCCAAATGCCCGGGATTTGTCGTCGTCCATGCCTATTGACCATATCCCAACCTGGCAGAGGGAGCCTTACAGCAGCAGCAGCAGCAGAGATGTGAGGTTAGACAGAGGAGACAGGTCTGACAGAGGTATTGCTGGGAAGAGGGAGTGGAATAATTCTTCTGACCGAACGACTTCTTCTTCATCTGCTGCTGCTAATGTTCCATTCCAAAGATCTCTTGGATTGCACCACCCTGCAAATAATGGAATCTCGCTTGGCCCTCCAAATAAGAGACGAACTCAAGGTAAGTTTTGCAAACTGGCCAACCCATATCTTGTGATGACCAAGCAAAACCCACATTCCTTTTGCTCTTTTCTTCTCTACCACTGGCTGAGTACCAGAGCTGCTGATGCATAGATTTTTGTGCACAGATCTCTGTTTTCCACGGACACGCCCTGAGAGCTTGGATCTACTGTTTATACATCTAAGATGCCATTGTAACTGTAGGTCGGCATAACAGCTTTTATACTGAGATTGGGCGCTACAGTGCTGCAGCAAGCCGGGAAGGTGACACTGCATCTCTATTTGGTGGTGCTGCTATCCAGCCCTTGGAGAATGGTCTAGGACGAAAGTATGATAGAGATTCTTTTTATCTTGGAACAGGAGCTCCTCCTCCCTTGAGTCCAAGTGTAAATGGAGCTCTTGGGGTGGTGGGTCAATGGCACAGCAGCAGCAGCAGGGAATCAGAACTTTCCACAACTGATGGTAGGGAAGCAGGAAGCTCAGGTACTACTACTACAGGGCAGAATGGGCGGCCTTATCAATCACAAGCTCTTGCAGATGCAGAGAATTTGTCTTGGGATCGAGACAGGTCAGCAGGAGCAGTAAGTGGCTGGGACTGGTCCTTGAAATCGGAAAGGGAGCAGCAGCAGCATCGAGAGAGGCTACACAGCAAACCTGATTTTTATAGCCGGAGGTTTGAAGTGCCACCGCCATCTCAGTTTGATTCAGGTAGAGGAGCATGGTCTGCAGGGGACACAGAATTAGAAGGAAGTAGGCTTGATAGATATGGCAGTGGCAATCGCGAGAGTTTTTCTTTGGATGTTGTAAGTGGGAGTAGAGAGTCTTCTTCTCATGGATCTCATGACTGGCGGTCTCGAGGAGAGAGGTCCACATCTGGAATTGTACCTCGAGGTTCTCCATTCATTTCATCAAATGGGAGCTTGAAGGATTCTGTGGTGAGAGGTCATGGGCTTGAAGTTGCTGGTGGGGGGTTATCTTCTCCACAGCCTTCGCCTCATTCTGCACTTCCTTCAGGCTGCCATGACGATGGCCATGGCAGGAGTCACCACTCACCCCCTAAGCGCCTACGACTTGGCTGGGGCCAAGGCCTGGCAAAATATGAGAAGAAGAAGGTTGGGGATGTGGATGAAAGCTCCCTTATCTCGAGTGGTGTGGGAACAACAACAGCCTCTGTGGCTCTTCCTGTGGCTGCTTCTGGGACTGACAATCCACCACCACCATCTTCTGAGCAGACTGTTGTCAAGGAGACAGCCTTGTCTGCAGTTGCAAAGTCACCACCTCAGACAACACAAGAGCCATCACTACCTCCTCCAATCCAGCCTGTTGACAGTAAGTGGCTAATCTGAACCACCAACTGGAGTCATTGCTTGGTACAGGCTGTCAAAGCTGCTTTGTGACCGATTTGTTCTTGCACACTCCATGTGTTTCCATTGTTGACTCCTGGGCAGTGGTGCTACATTCCTTGTTGTGGAGGGTGGAATTTTCATATTTATCCTCTTGGCAATTGTGAGTGACATTGTTGGTTTGCACTGGTTCTTGTATGGTAAATGTATGTTGGCATAATCATTGAATCCTTCAGTTTGGACATGTGTTTTGGTACCTCAAATGGTAATCTTATTTTGTCTGCTGATGAGAAAAGCAGTCCCAGCTTTTTATACTGCATGAATTTTTTTTGTGGGTATACATACCTGCTCTGAAAGATTCCCTCTATGGTCTTCACTAGGTTATTTGCCTCCTGAAAGTAGGATGTAGGTGATTCTGCTACCTGCCATACTAATGAAGGCTTTCAGTGGCTGTAGGTACACCAGAAGTATTTGTGGAGCAGGATGTTATCAGGCGGCAGAAACATGATTTTGGTGTTGCTGAAGCTGAGAGTGCAGCCCACATTTGTGGTACTGAGACTGAGAAGGGAACTGAGGAAGTCTTAGTGCAAGCTGACAACAGTTGTGGTCTGTTGGAGGTACCTCCTCCTGACCAAGCAGATCTATCCAAATCTGCTGACATATTAGTTTCAACAATAAACGCAGAGTCAAAAGACTCATCACCTGTGGAGGTACCTACTACTTGTGAACAGCTGGTTACAGAAGGTCCTGTTTTGATAGTGACAGAGACATTGCCAGATGAAGGGGAGGTGGCAGGATGGACGAAAGACAGTATCATTCAGAGAGTTGAGAAGGTGGAATTTGAGATTGACCAGATTGAGAAAGAGATTGCCAGGTTGGAGGCAGAGAGCAATGTTGAAATACTACAGGATCTTCCTGGTAATGTTTTGCCTGTTGAAACAGGGGGGAAAGAGAACCAGCTTATGGCCCCAGAGGATATGAACTCCACTGTGGACATCATGGAAGCATCACCCACTTTGCGGCTTCATCCTTGTCCAGCATCACCTTGCTCTCCAGCTGCAGAGGATGTCTGCCAAAACTCGGTCAACGATAGAGAAGTTGGTTTTGTGGAAATGATGCCTGATGTGCTTGATATGGAAGTTGAAGAGAAAGCAGTTGGACTTGAACATGAAACAGGTGATGTTGCAGCTCCTCTAGAGGAAAGGGTAGAGAAAAAGGATGTTGGTGAGGCCCAGCAAGGGGAGGGACTATGTGTTCAGTCACCTCTCAGCCCAGCTTCCGGAACAGAAATGCAAGATGGTCGATTGCAGGTGAGCATGGAAGAGGTTGTCAACATGACCCAGTTGGAGGTGGACAACAAGCAGGAGCTGAGCACAATGGTGTTAGTAGAAGATCTTCAGAACTTCACCCACTCTCTCATAATGGAGAATAAGAAACAGTCTCAGTGTGCCTCAGATTCACTTGTGCACCTTCTTACAAAAGAGCTTGTGCAAGAAGGTAAGGGACAGCTGTATAGTACCCCTGCTGAATCACCCATGTGGCAGAAAAATGTGGAGAGTCATCGCATGAACCTTGATAGGATAGTGGAGAAGCTCACTGAGCAGCAATACTGTCTCAAGTTCAAGGAGCGGGTTTTGACCATGAGGTTCCGCACTCTGAAAGATGCTTGGAGGCAGGAGCAACTTCGGCTTGTGCAGCGGAGATATCGGGCTAAGCCAATTCGGAGGTGGGAGATTGAGCGCCGCAATGGTACAGCCCCACCTAGCCAGCGATCCTCTCTGCGCCTACGCTCCATCCAATCAGGTATAATTCATACAAGCTCTATGGTATACAAACCATCTTTTCCTCCTATGTCTTGTATCAGGACTTAAGCAACTATTTTATTTGTGTTATGAATCTTGACACCAATCTCCTGCATCTTCCCCAAGATCTTTGTGGATGAACTTTTTTTGGTCATCTGCAGGCTTGGGAAGAGCAGATGAAGAGTTACATGCAATGAAGAAGTTGATGTGCGAGCCATCTGTGGAGCAGTTGAGATCTGTTCAGAAAATGCCAGCCATGATTTTGGATGATAAGGAACGCATGTTTCGGAGATTCATTAATACGAATGCACTTGTTGAAGACCCTGTCTTACTGGAGCTGGAGCGCAAAAATGCCAACCCTTGGCTACCTGAGGAGAAGAAAATATTTATTGACAAGTTTGCAATCTATAACAAAAATTTCAGTAAGATTGCTGTGCACTTGGAGCACAAGACGACAGCTGACTGTGTGGAATTTTACTATCGAAATCACAAGTCTGAGGATTTTGAAAAGATCCGTCGTCGGCATCAGCTGAAGAAGCGACGGGATTACACACAGGCAAGTGCCTCATACCTTGCAACAACAGCACCTGGAAGCAGTCGCCATCGGGACTCTAATGTTGCACGTGTTGAAGCTCTCAATAAAGCAACAGCAGCAGCAGCAGCAGCAGCAGCAGTTTCTGGAATAACCACAGGTACAAAGGCTGTGCGAAGCAGCATTCACAATAGGGTTGTAGACCGCACTCGACTGAGTATGCCTGCAGTTCACCCTGCAAGCCTTCTATCTGTTCTTGACAATATCAACAAGACTACCAGCATGAAGGATAACAAGGCTGCTACTAGCAATGTCTCGAGTGTTACAGCTGCAGTAGCTGCTGTACCAGCTCCATCTGCAACTTTTACCACTCCATGTGGTTTGAGCTCTGCTACACCTCCTGTAGCTAAAAACTTTCGGGAAAGGAACCCATTGAAGAATTTGTCAGTTGCTGGACCGTCAATGATTCGAAGCTTCCAGCTGGAGCAGCAGACTATCGGCCCAAAGGGTGCCCGAAGCATACACTTGCAACAAGAATCTTCAAAGTCAGCTGTTGAGGAGGTGAGACTTTCAAGCTTGATGCCCAATGTTTGATGGGTGTGTTCCAGAGTCTTCTAGAACAAGCACCCATCAACAATGCATGCCAGTTAGAATTTGGGGACCCAACTTGTAGTTCTAATTCAGAGTTCTTTTCACCCTGTACAGATGGATGCACAGTGGACTGATAGCGAGAGGCACCTCTTCACAGATGCAGTTGTTTTGTACGGCAAAGATTTTGAGAACATTGCTCTACATGTGGGGTCTAAAAGTGAATCACAGTGCAAAGCATTCTTCAGCAAAACTCGTAAGCGTTTGGGACTTGACCATCTTGTGGAGCAGTATCAAGCAGGTGTGGATGGCACTGCAGAAACTGCCATGATGCTGCAAGGGTTGGATCTGACTCAAGGTCATAGTGAGGGCACCAAAGCTGTGGTGACTGAGGAGGATGCAAAGGCATGTCTTAGCAACAGTAAAAGTGCTGCCTTGTCCATCAAAGGGGAGACAGCTGAAGGGGTGACAGTTGAAGTGAAAACACCCAAACCTGAGTCAGTTGATGAAGAGAGTGCTGGCACTGCTGACAAGCCAGTGTCCAAGACAGATGAGGGCTTAGCTGAGACAGTTGGAGAACATAGTTTGCATGAGAGTATGGAAGATACGGCTTTATTGACTGTCATGGTTGAAGATACTAGCAAAGTGGCAGCACAGGCGATCATAGTTGGTGAGGCGGTGGTGTTGGAAGAGAGTTCAACAACCAAACCAGAGGCCTCAACAAGTACAAGCATCATCACAGGGTGTACTCTTCTTGAGCCCACTGATCAAGCTGTGAAGGTTGAGCAGTGCGAGGAAGTTTGTGCTACACAAAGTATTGCAAGGGTTCCAGGTTTTGTCATTTCTGGTATACCCAATGAAGAAAGAGACAGTGAATCCAGCAAAATTGATGTTCTGCAACCACTCTCTGTGATGGATGGAGAAACTATAATGGAGCAGGCTGCAGCTACTTTAGAAAAGTCCACTGAGATGCTTGCAGAGCGTCAGGAACCCAAGGGCAATCAGAATATTAATGTGAAACCTGAGCCTGGGTCACCTCAAGTGGCCACATCTGCAAACACCGATTCATCTTGCTTGCCTCTATCAGCAGCGCAATCCACTTCAGTTGTTCTTCCAATGTCTGTGCCACTCCATTCTGCACAGCAGTTCAAAGAAAAGTTGGGGAGGGCTGGAGCAGCAGGAGATGCAAAGCCTAGGAGAGAACCGACATCATGGACACAAGATGAGAAAGATAAATTTGCAGAGATCATCAGGAAACATGGCAAGGACTGGACACGTCTGCATGAATGTTTACCAGCAAAGTCATTGACACAGATTAAAACCTATTTCCAGAACTCCAAGGCCAAATTAGGGTTGGTGCCCTCAGATGGGGCAGTGAACTCTGCAGGAAGGGGGATAGGAAGTCGGAAGCGAAAGGCTGATGATTCTGATACTAGTAGCAACAATGTTGGCTCTGTCGTGGCTCCCATAAACCAACACATGGCTGGGCCATTGCTGCCACCAGATGCAGAGATTGCATCTCAGAAGATGAACCCAGTCATGGTGCCTCTGCCAAGCATGGGAACCAATGCTGCCAGTGCTGACCATCTTACATATCCTCGGTTGGGTGGTCAACAAATGGGACAGGCAATGGATCAAGACTCAATGAGCATACAGAAGCTCATCCAGCAGATGTGCTCAGCAAATGGGTTCCCTCCAAACACCCCTTCCAGCATCTTCCCCTTCCTTCACCACAGTGGATTGCCTATATTTCCAGCTTCTGGTCTGCAACGGGCTCAAAACTTGCAACACCTTGCAACGTCTGGATCTCAGAAACAGCCCTTGCAATCAATGATTCACCAGAAACTCCCATCACAGTCCACAGGACTCGTCCAGCAGACCAACCCTCCAGTACTCCACCAACAAGCTGTGCACCAACAGATGCAACAAACAGCACAGGTTTGGAAAACTTCAATGTTGAACTGTGTGCGCGGTTTCCATCCCATATAGCAGTCTTGATTTGGTGTATTGCTGGAATTTAAGGCATATAGTGTTTGGCCTCCTTGCTGTTTCCTTTGGTAAAAACCGGCAGAAAGAGTTTCAAAGGCAGGTTATGCATCATGGTCCTGTCTTAGTATTACTAGCTGGGTTTGGCTATTATAGTTTGTGTTACGCATGCAAGCTTGCCAGAATGCAGCATATGCACTGACAGATTGTGAAAAACTTTTGTGAAACTAGTAAACTTTTTTAATTGTCTATGTTGTTTTCAGGTGGTAGCTCGGAATCAGCAGCAGCTCTTGCAAAATCAGGTGGTAAGTATGATGCAACAAGCAGCGCTTCGCCAGCAGCAGCAACAACAGAAAACATCCCAAGTGGCAGTCCATCCTCTCCAGCAACAGGTAGGACTTCCTGTGCTAATGAATAGGGTTCTCCTGGTCTTTGTCAGTGACTACACTGCTTGTCTTACTGTGGTTTGGAGCATCCCTGCAAGAATCCTACTCACTTTCACCCATGTCTGAATAAGAGGTGTACTCAGGAGACTGCAATTTGTGGGTGGCAGGTGGTGGGTCTTCAACAGCAACAGCAACAGCAACAGCAACAGCAACAGCAGCTTCTGTTGAATCAACATGTTGTTCACCATCAGCAGCCACAAGCTACTTCTCAACAACAGCAGCAAGTAGGGGTGAACCTGGCACAGCAGGTTAGTACTCAGGGCCAGCAAGAGAACAATCCTCCACAGCAGGTTGTTGGTCAGCAGCAACAGCTTCTTCATCATCAACAGCAGAAAGCTTTACTACAGCAGCAACAAGTAAGGAAAAACACTTAGTTATCTCTTTGCATATAAGTAATTTTTTGAACTCTTGTAGAGAGGATCATACCGCAGAAGGGAAATCCTCCTTATCTTGCATGTCCACTACTGCAGATATTTCTAAGTTCCCCTAGGTGAGATTTGTCTTATCTTGTTCTTCGTCTCTTGGAGAGGTCTCTTTGTGGTGTAGGAAACAGGCTCTTTCATGAAGGTTCCTTGTTAGAAATTCATGCTGCTGGAATCTAACATCTGCACCCTGCCTGTACTGATTCGTAAGGCCTTTCTACAGATGCAGCAAGCTGTGCAACAGTATCATCAGCATCAACAGCTGCAGCAACAACAGCAACAGCAGCAACAGCAGGATCAAGCCCTGGCCCAGGTTCAAGCTCACATGCAAGCTCAAGCCCTAGCCATTGCTCAAGCTCAGGCACAGGCACAGGCTCATGTTCAAGCCCAGGCCCAGGCTGCAGCTGCGCAGGTGCATGCTCATGTGCAGGAACATGAACAAGCTTCTCAACACCCACCTCTCACACAGCCACTGAGAAAACCCCTGAAAAAAATTGCTTTACAGCAGCAGCAGCAGCAACAAAAACCACTTACAAAAACTGTGTTGCAGCAGCAGCAACAGGGAGCAGGTTTACATCACCATCATGACCAACAGCAGGATGGGCAATCTCTGGGTTTGCTGAGGGGATCTCTTCAGGCTTTGACTCCCAGCAGTGTGACAGAGCTTTCAAACCAGCAGGTGGACATGGTGGAACTGAGGGAGGCCAAGCTCCGGCACCTTTGTCAGGAGGAGCTACAAAACCAGCTGAGTGCAGTTGTGCAGCAGGCTTCATTGGCACAGCAACAGCAGGCAGTGCAACCAGCTAGACCATCACCATCCTCAACTGTAGATGCCCAGCAGCAGATACGACCTGGTGATATAAAGCTGTTTGGTCAGTCTCTCCTTTCTCAGCCATCACTAAATGTTGGCCCACAAAGTGCATTGCACCAAGCAGCAAGCAGTGTTAATGAACGAGGTGCCTTGCATCAACCTTTCTATCCAACCTTATCAGCACCCTCTTCAACAGTAACCAAACCCTCTGGAGCTCCTTCTGCTTTTGGAAGAGTACAGGCTCCTTTCATGTTGCCCGAAGGCCGGCAGGCATCTTGGCCAACTCTTGGGTCACACCCAGGCAATATGGGATTATGGAGTATGATGAATGGCCTGCAGGGAGCAGCCACCAGCCTTACAAAATCTAGTGAAAGGGAGGTGAGGTCACAACATGCCATGCAGGAAACTATGCCTCATAAAAATGATTGTTTTGCTCAAGATTCCCGGGAATTAGAAGGGGAGCAAGCAATGGGAGCACTTCCTCTTCATTTGAAGCACTTAGAACAGCTGTGCAGTATCCAGGAACTTAGAAGAAATGAGGGACTTGCTAAGATGGTCCCAGTTCCTGATCAGCATGGTGGTGGTGCAGCTGGTCCCTCCTCAGTAGTAATAGGTGTTAGTGATGCAAACCAAGACTCCAGAATAGATACTGACAAAAGAAGTGATCATTCACAAGGCCTTAGCAGCAGCACTGGTCAAATTGACTGCTATAGGAGAGGTGATCTTTCACAGGGCCTGAGTGGAGCTAACCGAATTGATGGTGAGGGGAGAAAGGAGCTTTCACAGGGGCTGAATGGAGCTAACCAAATTGATGATGAGAGGAGAAACGAGCTTTCACAGGGGGGGTTGAGTGACCCTTTGATGGGTAGTAGTAATAGGTCTACATCTGAGAGCACAGGTATGCAGGGAGCTCCATCTGCTACTAGCAGCCAGCAAATGCCACGCACAGTTATGGATGCACTTATTGCGATTGCTGATTGGCAAAATAGCAGGAGTCTGCCTGGACATGCACCGAGTGGTTCAGTGCCACAGCAATTACTTGAGCAGCAGGTGTGGGAGAACTTCTTTCGAAGGGAGGGCAACAACAATGGAGGCTCTGAGTCTGTGAAGACGAATCCAGTCTTTGGGCTTCCTGGTTCATTGGCCACAACAGCACACTTGAGTGGGCCAGAGGTGTTGCAGCAGTGTGTCCGAGACAGTAGTATGTATTTTACTCCTCAGCATATGTTAAGCCTTGCAGGTCAAAGAGTCAACAATGCTGGTGCATGGAACAATGGTAACAGGCTAATGCACACGACTGAATCACAGCTGCAGATGCCCATGTTGCCTACAATTACTCCCTTCCACTCCTGCCCATTGTCTAGAGGTACTACTGCAACCGATGAGCATTTAAGACCTGTTGATTCCAGAGGTCCTGATAGTACCACTGGTGGCGTTAGCTAGGCAGTCAGTCATTTGAGAGCAATGAATGATAGAGCAGGAATTTAGACAGTTTCTCCTCCCACCTGTGTCTCTCTCTCTCTCCCCTTGACAGGACTTTTGGGCACATGCCCTCTTGTATCAATATTCTTGGCCTCCTGATCTTTGACCTCCCGTCTGTTGCATATGCTGCAAAATTTGCCGTAAAGAGTTAAAAGCACATTCCATCCTCACTTTTGGCACTTGCCATCACTCTGCATGTCCTTTCCCATTTCACTTCTGCTTTTCAGACATAGTAGGTGTGCAATGCTTGTTTGTGGTCTCTGTTGCTTTTCCATTTCACTTCTGCTTTTCAGACATAGTGGATGTGGAATGCTTGGTTGTGGTTGCTGTTGCTTACTTTGCACTCCTCCCTTGCAATTGATTAGGTTACTCAAAATTTATGTGTGATGATGCTTGGTGTGATCAGAGGTTTTTGAGGCATTGGTTTTTGTTTTCCACAATTTTGATAGAGACTGAAATTCCATTTGTGATGATGTTGATAACAGGTTCTCAAGGCATTGATTTGTTTGTTTTCCATAACAATAGTCCTACACAAAATAAGTGATGAATTGCTCTTACTGAGTGATACAAGATAATGTACACATGCTTGATTTGATGATTATGGGTTCTTTTAATTGTGGTTTTCAAACTTGTGATATCATAACAATGGTGTCAACATTGTTGCAATTTTATCCTATTGTGCTTGCAAGTTATATTTGGTAAAGTATTTATGGAAATTGTCACTCCAAGTTCAGGAAGCTTACTTCAATCTGCAGGAAAGTCTAGTGTATATTTTCATGCTCCTACATGACATAGCCACTTGGTTTCATCATTTTATTTTATTTGGAATCAGTAAGTATTTTTTTGTTTTAAATTGTGATGTTATTCTTTAAATGAATCATTTGACATATTTTGTGTTATCATGATTGATTATGACCTATGCAAAATCAAAACTTCATGAACAGTTTTGAATGATTTTTGATAATTGATTTCAATTTGCTGCAACTTTGAACTCCATAGCTTTTGTTTGCTGTTGAGCTTGAAGACCCATTTGTTGTTGAATGATTTCTTGCTTTGGTGGCAAGCCTTGCAAAATCCTATCCCAATCCTAAGTACAAAGTCGTTCTTCTCCTCCATGACTGTTTTGGACCCTTGACCATTTGGTGATTTAAAGCTTGTTTCACAATCGTGATGGTTGTGATGTTCAATTGGAGTAAATGTTGTAGAACTAAACAAATTTGACCTCTCATGTGTAGACTTAGTTTTGGACTTTGGACTTAGGTCCCTTCAATTTCACAAAACATAAGATTTCAATTGACTTGTGATTAAAGTCTTCTGAATTGATTTCATCATCAGCAATGTGAAAATGACTACAAAATTTGTGTGAAACGAATGTGTTGCAAGTTGTGACAATTTGTCAATGTTGTACACTTGTGGTACTTTTGGCTAGTAAACTGATCAGGCAGCCAAAATATAACATGCTTTCATTCCATACCATGCAAAGTCTGTGTTGTAGTATTACCCCTAAACATTGCCTCCACATTGCAATTGCATCAATCTCCATCACAAAAGCTTTGCACACTTCCCATGCATCTCCATGCACAAAATGCAATGCCCTTCTTCGAACTGAGTTTGTAGACCTGATTTAAATGCATCAATTCACAAGTCACTCGCAACGCCTAAAAGATGCTTCACTTTTGTATTCAACTGAAATGTGTGCCATACAATAGCTCTCTCTGGTCAGATTATGGTAGAGTGCTACTAAGCAGACGGGAGGTCTAAATCTCAAAAAATAACCCAGCATTCAGAGGGCCCCCCCTGTACACAAGCCAAGCATGTCCCATGCAGTCCTTTCACTCCACTAGATTCAAAAGATCAGCGAGTTTTGACTCCAAAACTCAGTTAATAAAACATAAACTTGATCAAGATACCTAAGATCTTTTCTCATCAAGTTCTTACCAAAAGCACTTCACAAAATGACTACTTCCCATGCACAAAAATACCTAGGTTCTGTATCTAGGCAGTGGAAATCACATCCTCACAAGGCTAGACTGCTCTTTGCCTGGTTTTTTAGATCCTCCTCAGTGCCACTCCAAAACTCCTTTTCCCCTTGTGATGTCCTTCCATTGCCTTCTGTGCAGTTGCCAATCCCCTTAGATCTCCCTTCGATGCCATATCTTTGCCTCCTTCAGAAGAGATTGCAAGATCATGAATTTGCATGGACAAAAAGTTTCCTGATGTTCAAAAATTCCTCTAAAGGAAACCAAAATCTTTCAAGATATTATAACTCTATAACTAATCTCAAGTTTCAACAACAGCCAAAATATCATCTTTCAAAAATCCTCATATAAAAATAGACCTACTATTTACCTAGGGGCCAAAATCCCTTAAGCTACTATACTCTGTAATGATTTTAAACACAATATGCTTGCCTTGGTAGGCAAAGCCAAACATGAGGAAAAAGATGGAGAGTGAAGAGCTAAGAGCATGCCCAATGGTAGGAGTGCTCTCCAGGGGCATTTTACTGGGAAGCAGGTTGAGGCCTGAAAATATGCACATGTTCCAAGGCTCCAAATCCATAGTAGCAAAAAGCTTTTAAAGGGGTTTAAATGACCACTGCAAAATGGACCATTAATACCAAGAGAGCAGCAGGATTTGCAGTATTGTGCTGCAAGATTTAATGAAAAGGGGTGTTTGCCGGTGTGGGGTGGAGATGCTCTAAATTTGAATATTTCCAAAGGTTCTCTATTTTCCTTCACAAATCCTAATTCTTAGAGACTGGTAATGGCCATCATCTGACATAATTGGCACTTGGGAGAGATACTTGCAACATCCTTAGGAACTTTGTAGACTATTAGATCCAAGGGGAGGTGGTAATTTCCTGAGTGCTTTCAGTGGGACCCTAAGGGGCAAAATTGTGATGAAGTGTTTTTACTTGTAGCCCATGGACAATGGCACATCCACTTGTTAAACAAGGTCATGTGTTTGTTTTGTTTGTCATATTGAGATCTTCCAAATCAAAGCACCCCCAACTACTACACTCTTAGTACCATTGAAAAACCCTCGATGAGTAGTAGGGGCGCATTGAGGTGGTTTCATAATGTTTAAACCTATAGTACAAGAGTAATTAAATATTGAACATTTTTTTCAAAGAAAATTCAAAAAAATTAATTAATTTTTAAATTTGGAAGAGAAATTGAGGCAAGCTCTTGGTCCTATTGAAAAAGCTCTTGTTGAGTGAGATTTCTTGAAAGCAATTTTCACAAATTTTAGACCTAAGTTGCAAGACATATTTGAATTTTGAATAACCTTTTGTCACTGGAAATTCAAATAAAAAAGTTCATAATTCAAATTCAATTACCTACTTGGGTAGTGAGTCCACACAGTTCACACTTACAGCCAACAGCTGAGTCCATACTAGTTGTCATCATTTATGGGGGGGCTAGACTGCCAACTATGCAAACCCTAAGAATAAACCCTAAGAATTCCCTTTTCCAGTCCTCACCATTCAGCCTTCATTTGCCCCCACATACCACCCCTCCACCGCCAAAGAAGAAGTCAGTTAAAAAACCACTTGAGATACCTTCCCCCTCAGCCCACTTGAGGACCCAGTTTGACCAACACCCAAAACCTAAGAAATGCTAGGCTGCAATGAACACATTCTTTCTGTTAGTGAGTGAGCTGCAGGTGAACTGGAAAAGTCTTAATTTAATTTTTTAATTTTTTAAATTTTTTTAAATTTTTTTAATTTTAATTTTAATTTTTAAAAAAATTTGGGGAACATTGGGAAATTCATAAAGCATTTGGAGAAATTTCCGGGTGTATTTGGTGGTCACCTTATACCCTCAACTATCCCTAATAGGATGGATCTTAGGCCTTAAGAGTGGCAAGGAAATTAAATTATTCCTATTTTTATATTAGGTGTAACATCCCTCTCACTCTTAAGGAGTAGAAGCAAAATAAGAACCGCCGTCCTAAGGACCCTTGTGATCTACCTTTGTTTAAAGTGCTTACCTTGTCTGTCCTTTAGGATGGATAAAAGCCCCAGAGGTCATGGATGGTCCCAAAATGTGGGGTGTTGCCAGACTTCACTACCATCCTTGGTCCCTTGTTTTGGGACTCCTTGCCCTTGGGGCTTTTTTGCCTACCACTTCCTCCTTCTCCATTAGGGCTGTGGGTGATGCCACATCATCATAGAGAACAATGTTCCTACATAAGGTCACCTTCTTCTTATGACTTGCCTCATGTTGACCTGCATTTGGGTCCATTGGACAGCTGGGAGGTGGGCCGTAGGGACGGTTTGAGGAAAACCATGTAATGTAGGTGCTATTGAAAGGGCCCCAGTAAATCAAGTAGGACTGGTCTCACCCTAGGAAGTGTCAAGCCTGTTGGGTCAAGCCACTGCCCTGTATAGTAACAATGCCTGAATAGAACATCAAAACTGGCTATGAAAAACATTTTAATAATTATTAAGTGTGTTGACATATGAAATATGAATCTATGAATGAATGAATGTCACACAAATTTTGCATCTTTCAATATTAGGAACCATACATAATATTTTTCTGTAGTTAACTTACTGTGGGCCAATGCAAATTAGGTGCCCTTATTACTACAACTATGTCATGAGCCCTGTTCTATTGTCAACCCAAAAAAAATGACAGCAAATGAGATCATCTTGTGACCTAAGTTTTTTTTTTTTTTTTTTTTTTGAGTTCTCTAACTAAATCATATGTGAGGGATTTGATTCAACCCTGCAAAACTTTATTTATAAACACATCGTAGATTTGGAAAATGTACAAAGGAATAAGAAAAAGGGAGAATTTACACCAACATCAAGTTAGCTCAAACTAGATTTGATCTCAAACTAGATTTGATTTATTATTAGCACTGGAAATAAAATCTTTTATCTTCAATCTTTTTTTTCTCCTTTTAGGCATGAGACCTATTTGTAGTATAGCACTTGGTTGAGTGTATCGGGGGACCCATGATGCCCCCGTTTATCATGTGTTACCTTTCACCACAATTGGTAGTGGGGAGTGTTGTTTAATGTACGGCGCTTTCTCAAGTTGATATTTGAGAAGTTTCTTGTGAGCCATCCACCCCTCGCCGCCCCAACCCAGCCACCCACCCTTCGGTTTGGCACCGTCAAAGTTGGCCATTCATTTGCCAATTTGGGGGGTTGACCACTGTTTTCTAAACAATCCCAAAGTCTATTTAAATTATTTCTAAATATTACAAATATCCCATAATTAGATTTAATCAGGGTCTCTGAGTTCAAATCTAACATTTTTGGTGTTTTTAATGGTCACTTGATCCATTTGTGAATGGGCACAAATGGACCAAATGACCAAATGGACAAAATATTTGGTTAATTTTGACATATTTATTCATGTGCGTATTGATGTTGTTCTGGAAATCAACCTAGGGTTTTGGTACCAAAAAAAAAAACCCCCCAAAAACCTTTTATTTCAAGGTTTGATGTGGCAATTGTGGTCTTTTGAATTGCAAACCTCAAAGATATTTTTTTAAATATTTCTTTTACTTTTGTTGTCTTTGTGTGAATGAGGAATACCTACCTCTGAATTTTTTAAGTTGAACCATGTGGTACCAATCCAATATTATGATTTGGATACCAGTCTTTATACTATGGACAACCACCAAATAGTCCTTGTTCTTCATGTGCAGTTTTTTTTTTGTTGAGCTATATGGTATTTTCTTTCACATGGATGTCTTCTTATAGGCCATAAGAAAACAAGGTTCAACCCATTATGAGAATTAATATAGCTAAAAAGGGTAATGAAATTACTAGTATGGCCAAAGTGCCAGCAACAAACAATTTAATATCATCACCAAAAATCATACTTAAGCTATGCCTCATGGAAATAAAAATCCAAGTGATTTATGCAACAGGCACCTGGACTGCTTGCCTTGCACCTCCTCCCACTTGCTAGATTGTCAAATAATAAGCAAGTCAATAGGCTAGAGGGAAATTCCTCCCCCGCTTGCGCAAAATTGTCAAATATGAAAGTCAAATTCCATCGAGTTCTTCAAGTCTCCGAAACAAAACAAAATACATACTTGGAATTCTACAATACCCAACTAGACTGGGTTGTCTTATTATAATGGTGCATTCACACTTGATGTTAAATCAATGTTAAATGTAAATCTAGGTGGCATCCTAGGTGGCACTGAATGTTAAATGGGCGAGCGATCACTTAATGTTAAGTGAATGTTTAGTTTAACATAAAATCTTCATGATAAGTAAGTTTTAAGTCTCACACCACTAGTATGGTGAGAGGGTACTCAACACCACAATCACTTAATGTTAAGTGAATGTTAGTTTAACATAAAATCTTCATGATAAGTAAGTTTTTAAGTCTTAAACCACTAGTATGGTGAGAGGGTACTCAACACTAAAGTTCCTAACTCCAAGTGTGAATGCACCTTATTCAGGTCACTTTTTCTAGGTTTTCCCTTAGGTGGGAAAAGGTCGTGTCATCTGCTGGTTCCACGTTGGGGTTCTTTTAGATCCACGTGTCATGCAAATCAACAGACCACCAGTTCCAGTCTGGAATAGGCCCTACCATGTTGTTTCACGTGTGCTGTGAATAGCCTATGTGGAACACTGTAGTCGGGGAACACCAGCTCTGGTCTGGAAAGGGCACTGCCATGTTGGTTTGGTACCACTTGTGCTGTGGATAACCTATGGGGAACACTGTACTTAGGCAAATCAACGGTGCTGGAACACCAGTTATGGTCAGGAATATACCCGGTAGAGCCCATTCCACCTAAGAACCCGCTGAGCCTGGTAGAATCTCGTTGAAAGAACATGAACCACATTCACACCTACTACGCGTATGGCGTATCCGTATATTACACGTTTTGGGTAGAATGCGACAAGGACAGACTGTATGGTTCTTTGATTGCGGAACGTAGGTATTTACGGTAGGATGACGTATAGGGAACGACGCGCAAGGACGTGACGACTTGCGCACTGCGCGGTGCTTCTCGTGTTGCGCTTTTCCCCGTCTCTCGCTATAAATAGGCGCAATCTTCTGCTGGAAAGAGAAAATCCATCTGCTGGAGGACTTTCGCAAACGAAGAACAGTTGTGGAGAGACAACAAAATCGCTTACCCAGCTGTGGAAAGCACGACTTTTGGGAGAGACTCTGTTGAAAACGTGGAAACAGAGACACACAGAGAGAGAGAGAGAGAGAGAGAGAGCAAAAAAAAACGTCACAGGAACATTTTTCTTGAAAAGACTTTCGATTTTCTTCTGCGAGGGATTGGACTTTGTGTGTGACGCTCTTGAATTTTTGGGCCTCTGAAATCACTGCGGGAGAAGAGGCAGAGTGGTGTTTGTTTTGTTGCCAGTAGTATTAGCAAGGACACTGCAGTATGTTGAATATGAGCAGGAATCAGGCTGTGGTGTGTGGAAGGAGCGACATGTGACGAAGCGTTGTTCGGCAGTCCTTGGAGAAGAGGAAAGAGTCTGAGATTGTGAGCGTTAAAGCTAGAGAAGGTTTTTTTTGTGTGTGTGTGTGTGAGAGAGAGAGAGAGCACGTGTTCCATGGCACATCGGCTGTCGCCTTTGCATATATTCAAGCGTCCTCGGCATGGGATGGTGGCGACGGCCCCGCCTCCAAGTCCTTCAGCCATGTCCCTTGTGAAGGCGCTGCTCGGGTTGACTAGGCTCGCTGCAGTGTGCGGCAAGCCGCAAGTGCTGCAGAGGAGGAATGCGTCGAACATCGCGCGCAGGATCGAGCTGCTGGCGTCCCTATTCGAAGAGATTCTAGATTTACGGCTCCCTCTCCCTCCCTCAGTTGTGCAGTCGTTCCAGGAATTGTACACTATCTTGAGCGGAGCGAAGCTTTTGCTGGATGACTGTCGGGAAGCTAGCTTGTTTTGTTTGCTCATCGAGCAGGAATCCGTCGCACAGCAATTTTATGACCTGACACAGAGCATGGTAGTCGTTCTGGATGCGCTTCCCTTGGAACTTCTGGATCTGCAAGCCGAGGTAAAGGAACAGATCGAGCTGGTGCGCATGCAAGTACACAAAGCGGAGCTGTTTTTGGATCCCGGAGAGCTTCAGCTACGGGAGGAGGTTTTGGCGATGCTTGGCACGGTGGAGAGGAAGGAAAGGCTGGAGATATCGCATTTACGAGAGCTGTTCTCACGGCTCCAGCTTCTTAGTGTGAGGGATTGTCAGATAGAGATACAACGACTGGAGGATTTGCGAAGCGCATCGCACAATAACAATAGTACACAACGACAAGTAGCAGAGAAGCTCACCAGTTTCATTTGCTTTCTCCGCTACGGCAGGTGTATCCTGTATGGAATTTCACAGGCTGTCGAAGACGACGACAACGATGCCGCCGCCAGGCTCGGAAATTGGGCAACAGCTTCTTCGTCCTCCAAAACAACAATTCTTGGCGACGAGGTTTCAAGTCGAGACTCGGAAGCGGCGGCCATCAGTCCGCCAGAAGAGTTTCTGTGTCCGATCAACCTCGAGATCATGCGCGATCCCGTCATTGTCGCCACGGGACAAACGTACGAGCGAGCTTCGATCACGAGATGGCTGCAGGCAGGACATCACACATGTCCAAAGAGTGGACAGGATCTGCGTGACTTGAAGCTCACTCCGAACTTCGCTCTCAGGAGCGTCATCAGTCAGTGGTGCACAGAGAACAAAGTGCCGTTCGAAAAGTCGGTTAATAAGAGGAGCAGCACGAGACGCAAGAACAATGATAATCTTGCAAACAATGGAGTGGCGCTTGAAGCCACAAAGCTGACGGCGGCATTCTTGACAGAAAAGCTTGGCAGTGATTCTTCCCCGGAGGCACAGAAGCAAGCGGTGTATGAATTGCGGCTTCTTGCTAAAGGTGGCACAGACAACAGAATATGCATCGCGAACGCAGGCGCCATTCCTTTGCTCGTGCCTCTTCTGTCGTCGATGGATCCGAAGACACAAGAAAACGCCGTCACTGCACTGTTGAATCTCTCCATTTGCGAGTGCAACAAGATGCCGATCGTGGAATGCGGCGCGTCGGAGCCGATCATCGAGGTTTTAAAAAATGGCAGCACGATGCAATCACGGGAGAATGCCGCAGCGACGGTCTTCAGTCTTGCCGTCAATGATGATCTCAAAGTCGTGATCGGCAATACACCAGACGCTATTCCCGCTTTGGTCACTCTTCTTCGGGAAGGCACAGCAAGCAGGGGCAAAAGAGATGCAACCACAGCGCTGTACAACCTTGCAATATACAAAGGAAACCAAGCAAACATTGTGAGAGCAGGAGTCGTTCCACTTCTGGTTTCTCTTCTTCTTACTACTGACCAAGAAGAAGAACAAGAAACAACAGCGATCGTCGAAGAAGCTTTGGCACTACTGGCTCTGGTAGCAGAAACAACCGAAGGTGTGACTGCCATCACTGATGCATGTGCCATCCCGATTCTGGTCAAGCTCTTGAGGTTTGCTTCTTCCAAAGCGAAGGAGCACGCTATTGTTGTGTTGCTTTCTTTGTGCAAGATTGGAGGAGATGCCGTCATCAAAACTGTTGTCAAAAGCAGCAGTGTGGTTCCATCCACCTACAATTTGTTCACCATGGGAAGCACACCGCGCGTGAAGCGCAAAGCTGGCTCCCTTCTCAAGTTACTGTACAACTGGAAATCTGTAAGCGACAAAGCTCCTGTTGCTGCGCATTAGAAAGAGAAAGAGAAGAAGAAGAAGAAGAAGAAGAGTAGAAAAGCTCACTCTTCTTCCTCATGGGCACATTGCCCCCCTTCCTCTTAATAGGTAGGTATGTAGGCGGGTAAGGAATATAGAGTTTTAGGGTTTTGGAGGAACATTTCCTCCCCCTTCATCCACACCCACAAGAAGCACATTCTTAATTCACTTGTCCAAAAATGAAAATTTTGCAGATTGGCTCAAAATTTGAGTTCTCAAATTATGAACATTAGAGCGAACCAATTTGTTCTGCTTTTCAATACTCTTAATTCGCTTGTCCACAAATGAAAATTTTGTAAATTGGCACCAAAAGAATTTGAGTTCTCAAATTGTGAACATCAGGGCAAAACCAATTTGTTCTGCTTTTCAACATATTTTTTCCTTTCTTTGATGTTTTAGGTAATCAAAGTAGCTAGTGTGCTGCATTTTTCCCTCTATGTTTATCCTTCATCATGTTCTAAGCGCATCCCTAGCTGTGAGCAGGATGTGACCCTGAACATTAAAATTGGATGAAGAAAAGTCAAAACATGTTGGTTTGGCTTAGGAAAGTGATTCAAGGCTCAACAAAACATAAAAACCCAATCTACACAAAACTCATCTAATGGGGAACCAACCCTACGTCATTGCAAAAAAAAATTCAAACTATTGTTCACATTGAACTAGGTTTTGAACCCCAAAAAACAGAAAAACACTATCCAAATGACCTAACATGAATCTCATGTTTGGTTTGCATTCTAGTAGTTTGTTGGGTTGATGCTAAAGGATAGGTTGTTGGAGGGGAACTTGAACACTCTGAATTGTTGTTGCACTGATGTAAATCTATTACAAATAATCAGGAATCCCACAAAACTAGGTATTTCTTTCCATGAACAAAAAACTCTAGACAACACAGTGTTATGGTCAGAGAACAACAATCCAGTTGATGATATGAGGAGAATTTGCAGCAGCACAGATTACAATTGTAGTTTTTGCAACACTTGGTCATCATAGAAATAGTGTGAGATGTGAGGTTGATGACAATACATCAAATACAATTAAACGCATTGAGGGTCCATACATTGGTGAACTCAATTGGACCCATTGATAGACAGGTAGCCATTTCCTTCACCATTCCTCTTGCATCCTGCAAACTGAAAACAATGTTCCAATATTTATTGACAAACGCATTGCTGTTGTGCTTGTTCAACTCAATACCACAAGAGCCCATTTGTCTCAATTTCTGATCATTCCATGTGGGACATGTAACTATCACTATAAATCATAGATTTGAGGTGGAACTCCTCCTCATTCATGATGGGTCAGGGGGAGAGATGCAAGAAACAATATTGTTCCTTGACTGCCTGCTTTCTCTTTGTTATGGTGTGAGGTACTGACGGAAGTTCGTGATCTCTATCCTCTCAGTTCAGGTTCACCAAGCACTGCTCCTTCTAATCAACTGCAAGTGGAAAAATAAATAAAAACATCTACATGAAATCCTTTTGCCGCTCTTGTCTCTTGAAGCACCTTGTAAATGAACTACTTAATCAGAGTCCTCTGATTGACATGAAGGTAGGGTGCTCACAAAAGAAGGTTTGCTTTAAGAGTGTTGACAGCCTCAAAATGAATACCCAATTCACATGCATACAACTGTGCTGGGCTGGCACCTATGAATCTCAGCACCAACAATTGCTGGAGAGGGTGATCAAATACAAGATTGTGATATGTACCTAGTTGAACTTTTGATGTGCACATTCTTCCTTCGACTTACTTAGTGACAATCTCCTGCCAAGAAGATTCCCATCTTCTCATATAGAATAAGATTTCAATGATGCTCAAAGCATGGACATCTTTGCATCATCGCCTGATGCAAAGTCAGGGATCAATCTCCTGCCTGGAAAGACATTTCATCTCTTCATATAAATATATACAAAATACAAAGATTTAATGATGCTCAAAATGTGGACATTTTTTTAATCAACGTCAGATTTTTGGGACACACACACACACACAGAGGAGCCAACCAATATCATGAAACTATATCAAGTAAAAGCTGCCAGAGAGCTTGCCCAGGAGCAGACCAGAAATGGCGTCCAAAATGTCTGTGGGAGGGTTGCAAGTAAGTACCTCTTGTTGTTGTCTCCATGAAGAGTTTTTCCAGTTGTTGGGTGGGGGTCTAATACAACTCTTTTGCGAAGAAACTCCAGAAATGAGGACTTGCAATTTGTGCTGGAATGCATCATCATCATCATCATCACCATCATCAGACATACAAAACTGTTTCTGAAGAAGATGTGAGAATTTTGCAAGCATGTTTTGTAGATGATGATTGTTCGCAGACCATGATTCAGAGAAAAAGGAAGAGAGAGAACAACAATGTGATTATCATTACTATTTTAGGGTAGTTTGGAGATCTATGGGCAACAAAACCCTAGAAACCCTGAGTTCAGGGTTTAGGGTTTTACGAGCTTTGGTGTTCTCTCTCTC
>Ga0209611_10004691_pt1 | contig 23273 bp, 15 predicted proteins | sample S1TSphgellanicum_3_FD_187693 | JGI IMG/M metagenome (GOLD analysis project Ga0209611, IMG submission 187693) | Host-associated microbial communities from peat moss isolated from Minnesota, USA - S1T2_Fc - Sphagnum magellanicum MG (SPAdes) (version 2) | ecosystem: Host-associated > Plants > Peat... | reverse complement strand
TTTTTTTTTTTTAAATTCCTCCCCCTCTCATGTGTTTCTTTCCCATTAGTAAACATTGGCTGGGCTTACATAATTGGAGGAGGGGTGGGGTGTTCCTGAACTAAGTGCCCAACTGCGGTGGACTCAAGAGGGCATTACCTGATGTAAAGCATTGACAGAACAATTTTTTCTAATTTTTTCCTGCGATGCCCAGCATTGTAACCTCTGAATATAGTACAAGAAAAGAAATTGAAATGTCTGCTCCAGGGGGCATTTTGCTTTTCAAAATGCCACAGCCTTTGCTGAGGAGAAATTCCACTGGATGAGATATGTTTCACATACACCAGAAATTTTCTGACCATGCTTTAAGTTACCTTGCATTAAAGTTATATAATCCTCATGGAGAGCTCTTTGAGCTGTGCAATCAAATCCTGCTTGAAGGACAGCACCCTTTGGGAGCTCTTTTAGCTGCATAGTTTCCATCAGTTAGTTTTACTAATAACACTCCCATGATCAACTGTTGTGAACTTGGTAAAATCAACAATTCATCAGACTTTCAAGACTATGAAACAAAGGCAGGGGGCCTACTGTTGTAGGTTTGGAATTTATCAGATTAGGTGCAGGTAGGCAGAGGTTTCTGAAATGTCTGGAAACAACTGTGCATGAAGGTGGCCCAAGCTTAAAGTTTCAAAAAATAGGTTCACACTTTTACCAACTATTAATTAATAGCATGTTCTTACAAGAGTGGAAGCCAAATTAGCTCAATAGTAGTAAGAAAGGTGCTAGCAGTAAGGGTACTTGTTATCGGCGTTAATTTTTTTGTGCAATTTTTTTCTGAAATGAAAATAACAAAACAAAAAAGAAATAACTTATTTCCTTTTAATGTTTTCTGAAAGAAATTGCCAAGTTTCAAAAAAGAAACTTATTTTTTTGGTCACATTTGTACTCTGATTTTAGTTTGGTAGCATTTTTTTAAATCAATCAATTTACTATTTAGAACCTCACCATTTAATTTTAAATCCCTCTTGGGATGCAAAGCCAATGCTGTTACATCATAAAATTGAAAAAAAATTATCACTGCTCCTTAAGGTAATAAAACATCAAAAACTGACGGCATGCATTTGAAAGTCCATAATGTAACAATGATGACATCTTGGCACTTTGTATGAACAGAAATAAAGTTTCAAGGCTTTTGACCGTTAGATTTTTGGATATTATAAGATTCCAATCCCAAGTGGAAAAAAAAATTGGAAAATTTTGGGGGCAACTTCACCCTTTGGACTCCTACAAGATAATGGTGATTTTATTTTATTCACTTGAGATTGTTTGAAAGTGCAGATACTGTAAAGCTGAGTTTCAAAATGTGGCGAACTCCAACTTTTAGGCTGGGCCCCCATTTGGTGACCTTTTTATAAACGTGCCATTTACTAAACTATTAAACTAAAATTATTACCATTTGGGTCCCATGATTTTAAGGTTTTCCAATTTGAGCTCTGCACTGCTGCGCACTACCAGTGACAATCAACTAATTTACTTTTTTCTTATGTTTTCATATGATTTTTAATAATTCATCATTATTTATGTCAATGTCAAATTTAATTTAAATTAATATACATTTCATGAACATGAAAAGACACATGTTAATTTATTTTTTCATATTCATATTGGTGAATAAAGAAAAAAAGTGAGATAATTATAAAATAAAGGTAGTTATTAGGAAAGGTGAGAGATGTTATTAAGAAAATTAATAAAAAAAAAGTATTAAGAAAAAAATGTAATTAGGCATTCATATGAGGTAATTATTGTTTAAATTGTCTTTGGAATGGTCCATGAACAATCATGCAAAGGATTCAAAAAAATCCTCCACATACGAGTTCTGGTTACTCATCACTGGAATTCATATGGTTAGAATGTAAGCTTTGTCAACTAAGTACCACCCAACAAACTTTCAGTAATTATGTTATTGCACAGTCAAATCTGTCAAAGGGTCTGACTGTTGGACTGTATGCCTCACCCTTTATGCTCAGTAATTCCAGTGACAAGTAATCGCAACTGGTACATTGGGGGGGGGGCAGGGGGGTTTGAAATCCTTTGTATGGTTGTCCATGGACCATTATAAACACAATTTCAAAAATTCTCAAGCCTAACCATTTCACTTCTTTCTTAATAACGACTTTCTTTTCCTATTAACCTTCTTAATAACTATCTCCCACCTTTCCTAAAAACTACTTCTATTTTATATCTAACTCATTATTTTTCAAAATCCACCAAGCTGGATATGAAAAAAACAAATTAACATGTGTCTTTTCATGTCCATTTTAAATTAAATTTAACATTGACATAAATAATGATGAATTATTGAAAACCATACGAAAACTTGTTTTTTTTTTCAAAAAAGGTTGGTCATCACTGGTTATGCACAGCGGTGCAGAGCTCAAGTATATATCTACAATGGGCATGATAGATCTCAAGCTTCAAGTTGCAATTTCAGTGAGGAGCACCAGCTAGATAGAATTCTCGTACAACCATCAATACAAATTTAGCTGTAATGCACAATTCTGATTTTGATTGCTCAATAATTTTGCTTAAGTCCTACATTTTGCAACAAGTTCCTCCACTACTAAAATTTTAGGCTTCCCCACATAAGCCCTCAATTAATCTCTAAATTTGCCTGAAAGCAAGTAACCCCTTCAAAATAAGTCTAATGTCAATAGTATCTACAGGACAGCTTCTCAATCAGACACTGCAATAATGCAAAGCTGGTAGTGATGCTACCTGCCTTTGCGAGCATTTTCAATCTGCTGTAAAATGAACAATAAGCTTAGATTCTTGGTTAATGAGTCCCATTCAAATCAAAACTATGCTGTCCTGGTACTAAAGCTGTGGTGTTGTAGAAGAATTAAGGTCTCTCTCAATTGGCATCAAGATTCTTGCACAGAAAAAAATTACCACTCATGAGAATCGAAGAATCTCCTGCAGGCCATTGTTTCTGAGTACAAACTCTAGAAAACTTTGCTGCTGAAATAGGAACTGAAGACAAAATCCTTAAGAAAAACCCACTAAACTGCTCACAAAAGTAACCACAGACCTTAGATTGGACAAGCAATCTGCATTCAGATCAAAGAGCCATCCAGCTTCTTCTTTGGCTGGTTACTTCATTTCAATCCCAAGTGTTGGATCCCCAGATACAAACTGTTTTTTGCTGGATCAACCATCCGACAAGATTTAAGGTCATGGACAACCAATCTGGCATCCCACTCTGATAACATTACCAACATGAGCTTGGCAGTAGATATTCAACACCTCACCAACAAAGAAAGTATATAAGTTTTGCAGCCTGTGTTACTGTGCTTGTGTATTACCTTGGGTAGGCACAAAACTTGCTTGCAAAGTAGAATACAGTGGGAAGATGACAATGGCCCACCCACACCTAATGGAATAATTCCATGCAAGTCAGCAAATTCTTGAGTAGCACATGGAATCAGGTCCAACAACTCCCACTAGTCTCAGATATTACCTCACTGATTGTCACATAGGTAGTGATACCAACAAAATGATACTATGAAAGGCCATCAAGCTTTCTGGGCAAACTTTGTGGTGATCCCATAAAAAAAGCAGATGTGGAAAATAGTCAACCACTGCCATGATAGACAGAAGACTAATGATTACACACAAGGCCTGGAGTTATTTCCTTTAAGTCACATGCACAGAATCACACTGAGTGGCATGAACATACACATTCCACTTCAAAGCAGCAAACAAGGACAAGAAATAAGAAGTATTCAACCAGGAAAACAGAGTCCCTGGAAGATGCAACAAATACCCAGAGAAATCCTACAGCTGTGCACCCAACCAATATGTCTCTCTCTCTAGGACAAGAGACAACGACAAAACTACATCACCTTATGCATGGTCCAAAAATGACTGTAGAGTTCATCAAAGGAGTAGTCACTAGAAACCACAATCAAGGCTTTTCATACAGCAAGAAGTCAAAGACAATCCCAAATGTGGATATGGTAGGCATGCAAATGAACAGAATGACATTGCAAAGTACTCACCAAGCTCCGTAGCAGAAAAAAAATGAAGGCTGTCCAGAGTTTTGATCGAACTCCGTTACTACTCTTGAAGACATATGGGAAGAATGTTTACACCTTGAGTCTTTTGAAGACCTAAAACCATAGACCAACAAAGTGTATAATATCTCAAGCCCCCTCTCCGACACCGCTACTATGGAGAAGAAGAAAAACCCCGACGGAGCCTGGTCTAAACCCCTGCCAAACCTGGAACTCTCGGTAAGCCTTTTAACGGTAAGATTTCTGGAAACGAGAACGAGCACCACGGCCTCCGAATTTCTTGGGTTCGCACCGACGAGGATCAGCCACGAGGAGCGTGCGGTCGTACCTCAGGAGCACATCCTTGATCTCCTTCTTCGACTGCTCATCCACAAACTTCTGGTAATAAGCTACAAGCGCCTTGGCGATGCTCTGTCTGATTGCGTAGATCTGTGAAGTGTGACCTCCTCCCTTCACACGGATACGCATATCAACACCGGAGAATTTCTGGCGGCCGAGCAGCAAGATAGGCTCGAATGCTTTGTAACGCAAAATCTCCGGCTCCACGAGCTCAATGGGACAGCCATTGATCTTGATCAGGCCACGCCCACGTTTGCAATACGTAACAGCCACCGCCGTTTTCTTGCGCCCAAAGCACTGCACAGACTCCATAGCCAGAATGGAGATCAGACCTGCGAGACAGAGAGCGAGAGCGCTCCAAATGCAGACAACTTGGTGTGATGAAGAAAGAGAAGGTAGGAACGACAGCGGCGGTATTTCTTTCCCAAAAACTTCTACAAACCCTAACCCTAGCCCTAAAGGACTCGTGTCGCTACTTCCAACCCTAACAAATCGCCATACTCTCTCTCCTCCCAACTACTTTTCTAATTTTCTGATTTTTCACCTGTTTTGTGCTTGTTCCGTTTCCCTCGTTGTTCCTGCAATTGAATTTGTTTGCACCCAATCCCGGCATCACATCCGCGGTTGGAGATTGTTTGGAAGATTTGCCTCTCCTTTTTTCTACCTGATATTCTGAGAGATGGGTGATGAAAGAAGGGGATAAGGAGATTAATGCTGTGAGAAAGCTTCTATGGTTTCTCCAATCCTTCTGAAAAGAAAAAGTGCGTTCTCAGTTAGGTGCTTCTTCTGGGATGATTGAGGTTTGGTTTCATAATGTTCTAAACCTTCTCTTTTCTTTTCAGCAACTGAGGGTTTTGGTTCTGAGCATGCGGGCCCCATTTTGGTTCTGAACATTACCCCAGACGAAAAGTTTCAAGTCCATGTTATGATCTCTAGTAGCAACTTGTGTGTTGCACTTCTGGTTGTGTTTTCCTGTATTACGATATGCATAGATAAGTTCTCAAGGTAGGCATTATCAATAAGCCTTGTAACTGGCTATGAAGGAATTGTCAAGGACATAGATGCGGCAGATGTTAATTTCTCGAGACATGGCAACATCTTCTTTGAAATGGTTTTCAGTCGTTTGAAGTTCTATGTATATATGTAAGTGCAAGAATTCCATGCTTGCCAAGGTTTTGCAATGCAACAGGATAAGCATGAGAAGTTTGGCATGTCAATGAAGGTTGCAAACTGCACCAAGTCTGAAGGTATGCTTCTAGTTTAGTTTTATTGACTAGTTCTTTTTAGTTCCGTGGATCTTTCAGTTATGCAAAATTGCATGGACTGGATATCAGAGCTGGTATAGGGAGTTTTCTGCATAATCTATCTAATGGTGTCCAACTTGACAATTCCACACCAAAACTCTTTCATATTTGTCTTTTCAGGTATCACCGCCTTTCAAATCATCACATGTGGAAATTGAACGATTTTGTCCTCCCAAGCAACACCAACACATATTTGAATTCAAAAGGTCACATTGCATTGAATAAACTTGGTTAATCCTCTTTGAGATTGATGAATTTCATAAATTTCTTAGTGTAATCAATACGTCAATTTTTTTAATGTTTTTAATAGGTGAAGATTGAAGTTCATGTTCTAGAATTAATGAAAGTGGAAAAGGATTTCATGAATTCATGATTGAATTTTTTTTTTTAAATTGATATTGTAGGATTCCAGGAACAAATGAAGTATATTAATATTTTGACCTTATGTCAACTGATCATCACTGGTAGTGTAGAGCAATGCAGAGCCCACGCATGATATGGGTGATTTATGAGTGGTATAGATGAAGACCCTGACCATCAACATTGAATGTATATGCTGGATATGTCTTGTCCAAAGAAAATCTGCTATCTGATTCATGACTGAAAAATATACTAAGAATCATGATGGTGCATATCATGATTCATGACAGTACTGTGACTGGTTATAATCAAACCAAGTCTATTGAATGGTGGGTAACACATAATGTTTCTCATTCTGTGTGTAAGTGGTGCAATTTTGGGCCAAATCAAGAGAGGTTGTATGGTCACCAATGGAGCACCTCACATTCCATTATCAGGCTCAGCTTGCAATGCATGTTTGCTTTACTGTGCTGTTGATTTTATAGAATTCACATCTTGTGTTCAGGTTGAACATTTAGCTGAGCTGTTATGTTCATGCAAAGTAGAAATAAAGAGAGAGAAAGATCAACTCTAATATGGAGTTGTAAGGCTTATAAAGCAGACAAGTTCTTCAACCTACTCATGAAAGAATCAAACATATACATAGCATGTGGAAAGGTGTGGTTGTGAGTTGAATGACAAAGGATATAAGACTCAAAGACTGGGGTAGGCTGGTCAGTGTATTATATTCGATCAGATGGTGCACTTCCCATTTTCAAAACCTTGGTGTTTGCATATGACATGGGTCCAGCATTAGATCAACAGTATCACTTTTTTATGCCATAATGACTCCTCCATTTGTTTTTTGTCAATGGTCCTAAATCTACTTGAGGAAAATGTTGGTATTGGTGCTGAATTTGCTTGGGACTACTTGTCAGTATGTAGATTTAGACCTAGCTGTGGGCTGTGTAGATGGAAGCATATGTGTATTTGTGACTTTGAATGGTGACACCAGAGCGAACCAACAGCCACCAACACACCATCATTGGAAGCTTGTTATGACACAATTGTGGATGAGCCCCGACTGAGTTGTCTTCAGGTTTCACCTTGGTAACTTATCATGTAAAGCATAGGTCATGTAGGTAGGCATGTAAGGTAGTTTTGAATGTTTTCATGAGCCTAGAATGAATCCCATAGTGGCGAATCTGACAACATTTGGACAGGATTCTCAAAGAGTTGCATCCTAGTTTAAGCACAGTTTCAATGTAGTGGAAAGCAACTTGGAAACATTGATGAGATACCAATGCACCATTATATGGTCATTAAGTAGTATGCATCTTCTGCATTTATCCATCCATTTGTGAAGCATCACTGTATTAGTCTATGGAACTAATTCTACATTTAAAAAGATTTGAATGCAATATCATCTTTTTCCTATGTTAGGTTGACCTCTTTTTTGTTAATTATGTTTCAGTTGGGAGGGATCAATTGTTACATTGATCATGCACTTTTGGAACCACCTCTAACTTGACATAGTTCCTCATAGAGTGGCTCACACATTTGCCGACAGTTTGTGGTCTGAAGAATCTGCATCCACCTTAATTAATTGACGGTTGAATTTTTCAGTTTTGAGTGGAAGCTTGCCAGGTTTACCATGAAAAGGTTACGTGCCTTCCTATGAATTTTGGAACATTGGGTTTGTGCATTTTTATCACGAGTGCTTCAGCATTGTTGTTGCAACCCATAGTCCTGGATAAAGGCCAGTGTTCTCTTGCCTGAGGTGAACCAAAACCTCAACAAATGTAGGCAGCTCCATGTTGTCATCAAATGACATGAGAATCCCTTTGTAGCTAGCTGGAAGGGTGTTTAAAACTTGTTCCACCAGGTTGAAATCAACACTTCTTTAATGCTGGTAAGCTTAAACTTTACTTCTTCAATCTTCTGCTGAAAATCTGCCACATAACCTCACTCACCCAATTGAATTGTTGTTAGTTTATCTTCCAGCTTGTCAAGTTGAGTGACAATACTCAAGATCATATAGGTCTCTGCAACACATTTTCAAATGTTCATCAAGCCAAACAAGTGTTGGCAAGACATGATTCTTGACTACCAAGTTCAAGGTTATGAGAGCCTTAATTATTGTTTGGAGGCTTGTCCATGTCCACATCAAATTTGGCAACAGACACATGTAAAATCAGCTCAATTTTGATCCTTTTTCATCCTTTGAAAGGGTCCAACTAGAATTTAGAACACTAAATAGTAAATACCATGCTTGTTAATTTAAGGAAGAGACTGATTTTGTGTACATGTGTCTTAATGTCCAGATACATGGCATGACTACATTTTAAATATGATCATCCATCGTGATATGTAGCACAATTTGCAAGGGCATCTTCATAGTGTAATGAGCACAACAACCTTAACCACTATTAATTTAACATGCTTTACAGTCATGAGCTAAACTATTGATGAAACTGTGTGATGTATTTATACAACAAATTTGTCTACAGTATATCATTGATTAATTTGAAATGAATAGATTATGAATATACAACATTCAAAAACATATGATAAAGACTATAACCAATGCTTTTAAGTATAGTTTAAGCAATGTAACCATTGAGCAAGGAAAAATAGTAATAAACTGAACAACAAATTTCAATTTGCCACATAAGCTTTTCAGCCCTTTCTTTGAACTAATTAGCATGCACAACCATTCTTGAGAACCTAGATGTATATTATTTAATAATTATTGTTCCTCCATGGGAAGGGGCAACCATTTGACAATAAATTTGGATGTGATAAATAATGATATCACTTCAAACACAATACATCGTTGAAGCTGCTTTAAGTTCTTGCTAAAGAATGAACAAGATTCATCAAATTTATATTCGTCCAGCCATTGACAATTGCTCAAAGTTTGGAACTACCCATAAAGTATCATAACTACATCTTCTATGTAGGAGAAATCCTTGACAGTGGGGCATTACACATGCAAACCATGCAGACCTCCAAGGTCAACAGGTGTAATGCGCCAATGTTGGGGTTTTCTTGTTTTAAAAAATCATACAGTGGACATTACCGAAAATTTAATGCTAATTATACTAGCAAGGATGCCTACTATGTTTTTTTTAAATGTTAATGCATTGACTAGTCTACTGGCCAAGATTTTATGTATTCGGTGCAAGTAAACTAAAGTGGACAAAACAACAAATAAAAGTTCATTTCTAATGTATTTGAATTAGCTGTAAATTTGACCATGAGACTTTCATTTTTGTGATGTTTTTTTTCATGTTCGATTTGGGCCCACCATGTTAAAATGCATTTAAAGCTCCTCTCTAAAACAATCAAGAAAATCAATTTTTTTTTGTGTCTATATGGACTTAGTCCAATATTTCAAGTGCTACATATTTGATGTCATGTGGCACATTGTTCTCTATTTCAAGAGTAATGTGAAAAATTGGTTGCATGTGCTTAAGAGCCCAAGAAAATATAGCACCATTTGTTGATGTTTGAACTTGATGGCTTTACATGCTCAAGTAAAAATTTTGTTGGAGTTTGTAGAGGAGTGATTTGGACAACTTAAAACAATCTTTGCAACCATTGATTCTTCCAACACTTGATAAAAAAATCAATCAATATCCAAAGATATGGAGCATTTGAAGGTTATGATTTGGATGTTGTTAACATCATTAGTGTCAACATTGATGACAATGTCCATTGACAAAATTTGGCAAAGGATGTGGTGTTGGCATTAGCGAAAGGTAAAGTCAAAGTGATCCTCCCAAACTTCACAAACACATATTACTTTAATTTAAGGGTGTTGTTGGTAATCTCCACACCTTAGTCCTCATCACATTGGATCAAATGGTTTTGATGAAAGTTTGAAGCCTCAAGATCTCCAACAAGCTCAAGAGTTTATCAAAGGTTACTTTTGATCATAGTGATAGATGTTGTGGTGAAGAATTTAATGATCAAATTAATGTGAGTAAGGTGGATGAATTGAAGGTGTATTTCCTCTCATTTTCATAGAACTGGTGTAAGCTTTGGTGGCTAAAAATGAAATAATTTACGTTGTGGGGGGATTCTTATGGAACATGTTCTAATGTCACCATTGGTTGAAGGCATGGTGGGGAGCATTGGTTTAAGGGTACATTCATGGTTGGGGTACCACATCAGGAACCATGACTCCCTTAAGACTATCCCAAAAAAATTCAGAACTCTTATGTCCATAGGCCTACTTTTAAGTATTAATTTGAATTTGTCATAGGGTGTTCCCATTCCTAAGTCCACATGTGTGACTAAATGAATAAGCACACGCTAACATGTTGGAGTGATTGGGTGTGTTGTTCTAGGGTTTTTGTTTCATTTTCCATCCAAGTGCGTTTGTTTTGATGCATCATTCCCCCCTTATTGAACATACATTATGCTTGTGCATATGGCTCCAACTTTCCTTCCAGCACGCAAATTTGAACACATTAAAACACACATGTTTGAAAATCTGCTTCCCATGCAAAATTCCCACACAATGTTGAAGCCTAACACCATTGCCACTTCAATGATATATCCATGGATTTTTCAAAATATGTTTACCTTCATCCTTTGTCTCATGCGTGTAAAAACTATACATGCACAAGAAGCAATTTCAACCTCGAATCTTACATTGTCATACGTGAATCAAAGTTCATTTTGAAATCTTTGATACATAGTTGTCATAGTAGTTTTGCATGGATATTAAATTACTATTTGAATTTGCATTGTTATAGTTAATTAAGGTTTCAAAATTTGCAAATTTTACATTTTACCTAATAGGGATTCTTGTTGCCATGGGTTTGGATAGGGATGGCAGAGGTTCCTCCTACATTCGATGCTACTTGGTTTGCAGAACATCGAGATCTTCATAATGAGGGCGAAGATGTGTTGTCATTAACAAATGTTGATGTGAGCATTGATGATATAAACAATCTTTTTGGGCCTAGATTGAACAAGAATGGCTGGAAATATGACACCCACCCAAATGTAGAAATGGTAAAATTGATAGAGAAGATTTATTGTTTGGTCACTGGGAAGAACAAAATCTACAACAAGCAACTCACAATGTTGTTTGCCAAAGCCATTATTGCCAAATGAAAAGGCAAGCATGTGAATTGGGCAACTTTTGGTGCTCACCTCATGAAGCAAAAATCAATTATGAAGAATGTGAAACAAGAAGCAACAAGGATCAAAAGCAAATAAAATTGGTGTAACAGGCTCCAAGGAACAATTATAGAAGGAACTAATAGCAAAGTTTGGCCACACCATTTCTCAAACAGAAGGCCAAATGGGTCCTTCATTGAGCAACGTAAGAAAGCCCATGGACTTTATTTCGAAATAAATGAAAGTTATAATCAAAGTTGAAAGGAGGAAAGTTGCACCACCCAATTTTTCAACGTTAACATCAAAGAATAAAACCTTAAATCTCAAGGCATTACACCTTTCGTCTTGGTCTATATTAGAGATAGATGCAATTAAAAATCTTCTGTAGTCCTAAAAGGAGTTTTTTGAGCATATGAAAACCAAGATAGAGAAATTGAATGCAAAAAGGAGTGATCTTGAAGGTTAACATAGATGTGATGAATATGCAACAAAGGACACACGATTGATGCACTTGCAAGTTCATCAGGACTTTGAAGAATGTGAATCTCGAATCTAGTCTTTATAGTCTACCTTAAAGGTTAATGAAGAGAGGGAATTAGGTTTGAGACTCAAGTTACAAGATTTGTCGAGATTTACAAAAGATGAGTTGGAGAAAGAGAAGTTGGAAAAATAGCTTGCAAAGTGTAGAGTTCAAATTGTGAATGAGTTAGACAAGTTGAGTGATGAACATATTAATAGAAGCTTGAACTTAAAAAATGAAGATTGATATGGCCAAAATCTCCAATTCTATAAAAAAGAATTGAAAGTTTTCAAGGGAAAATTGTTTGCTTTTGAAGTAGAATTTGAACATGGACGTCAAAATGTCACCTTGGTACAAGGAGAAATACAGACCATTGGTGACTAGGTCCAAAAGATGAATGGAGATGGGGGGGTGATTCTTTATCCATTGCCTTTATTTTGTAACCCCATAACACCAGTGAAGAAATCATGTGATCTCAATGTTTGTCCATTGTGTGGAATGTGGTATATTTGCAACTTCTTAGCAATTGAATGTGGACACACATTCCACCCTTGGTGTGTGGCAATGTATGTTTTATCTCCATCAAAATGTGCAATTGTTGATTGTGAGTTTTCATTTTCAAAGCAATGGTGTGCAACATGGGGTATATGAAGTTGTCCAAGAATTGATTTCAATTCTCTTACTAGTACCCTTTCTATTGGACAAGACAACACCAACCCATTCAAAGATCCAACGCTTCTATTGTTTCATAAGTTATTTCCATATTTTTTAAAATTTTCAACTTGATGCATCTTGAACTTAAATCATGACTCTTGGTTGTTTTCACTTGTCCCTTTACTATTTCCTAATCTATTTGGTTTTTGGTGAACATTTTTTTTCAAATCTTATGTATTGATGTGTTTTGCAATCCATTCATGTTATCAATTTGGTTAGACTAGTAGACTTGATTACATCTTGCAGTAAGGACTTGAGTCTTGAATCTTTCCTACTTGACATGACATTGATCAAAACTTTGGAATTACATGGATTGCATTTTTGTTTATTTAAAAATTGGACTAATGTCCTAAATATATTGTAAGTCTATTGACTTGTGCAAAATAAAGGATATTTCTGTCTTGAACATATTATAAGTCTACAAATTTTTTACCATTCAATGAGGATAGATGCCCTAAACCTTTTAATAGATTCCCTTTAAGTATGGCACATGTTGGATAGGTCTCTTGAGTTTTTGTTAATTCCATATTTGAGTCTTAAAAATAGGACCAGTGTCATGAAATTACGTTCCAAAAACTTTTGTCTTGAATTATGTCATGTACTTCTAGACTATATTTCATGTTCAATCTTAAAACACCCAAGTGTCATGATTACATGTTTAGTCCTAAAGTACCATGGTCTCATGATTACATGTTTAGTCTTAAACCACCCATGTGTCATCGAGTTCTATCCTGAACTTTTGCAAATCATTTCATGTTTAATGATGAAACTCATGATGTGTCATGATTAGATTGGACATGAACTTCCATTTAAACCTTTGTCTTGAACTTCACCTTCAATTCATGAAGGGTCTTGAAAGCACATGAATTCCATTCCTGTCATGGCTACTAACATAATATATGTACATGTATTACAATTTGTGAATATGAAATTTGAACATGTATTCTTTGATCTATTTTACTTCAATTTGTTTATTGAACAATATACACATCAGACTTGGATTTGTTGTACAATTGCATGATCAAAATTTGTACCTAATTTCACGTGGTGTAATTGTTTATTGCAAAGACTAAGTCATCAATCAATGAATGTGGTGCTTCAAATTCTGACCATGGAAGTATTAAGGAGTGTAAACTACCATTGAATGCAAAATCTATCTCTAATGACCTTTCTCCAAGCTAGATGTCATATTTGTCTACCCCATATCCATAGTAAAATGTGTTGATTGTTTCAAAACCATCTAGCCTATTGAATGTGTTGTTTGTTCTGATCAACCATCCACAATTTCAATAGAGGTACCTAATATCATAATTTTCTTAGTTGAAGTCAATATTGAATTTTTAATTTTTATTCCAGATTTTTTGTTCTTGATGAACAAATGTCTTTGAAAACACATGATTGGACAATTAAAGGTCAATTTATATATGCATAATTGACTTTTTCACATATTGAACCTTTAGAAAAGATATACTGTAATATTCGATGCAATCCTAATTTGTACCATTCCTTTTATTGCAACCATGTGGCCATGTAGACTTGTGTTTTGCTTGTGTCCAAGGGTAGGTGGCTCATGTCTGAGATTTTGAACAATCCACATTTTACACTAACTACAATTCCTGCATTTAAAATAATTATCAAGCTATAAATCCTATAATTATCCCCTATGGTTTTGGTCACAAATATTAATAGACCACCTTATAAATATCCTTAAACATGTGATTGGTCAAGAAATTTAGAAAAAAAAATTAAAGATTTCAATGTGAAATGGAATACCAATTGTAAAAAATGACAAAAAATCATGACGAGTTTTTAAATATGAAAAAAAAATTATATTGGAAAAAATTCAATGCATCTTACAATAAATTATTCATTTTATGGTGACCTATTTTTTAAATTTAATTTTGATATTACTATGACATATTTTTTGAGTTCACAATTTTGATTTTTTATGTGTGACAAACATAATGTCATCATTTCAAAAGTCCACAATGAATCCATTCCTTTCTTAAAACTCATCCATAATTTTTAATAAGATTTTCACCAAAGTCTATTGCAACATGGATAATGAAAAAATTGGAAATTTTAATTTTGATATGATTTTACATTTTAAGTTCATCTAAAATCTAGAAAATTTACAACTATCACAATCCAAGCAATCCACCTAATTGTGTTTTCACCCCCAAGGTTTAACACATTGTCCAATTTGTGCAAAGGCCATAGTTGGTTAGCATCGAAAACTTGCAGCTATCCTAGTGGTAACCTTTTAGCATTTGATGTGTCAAAAGAGACCTAGCTACCTAAGCCAAAAAAGAACAAACCAAGTGTTCCAAAAGGAAGCTCAACAAAAGCACCAAAAAAAGCAATAGTTGACAATTCATTGTAAGATGATTTTGATAGTGACACTAACAATAATGAAGAGAATGATGGTTTGGTCCGATGGTGTGCATCTCTTTCAACTCCTCAAATTTGAGCCATTAAAATTAATTGGTCATACTACACATAATGATACTGGTGGATTTTAGATACTAACCACAAATTCATTCATAGACAATGTGAATCCATGTCTATCACCTTGCCATGTTTCAAAAGATGTTACCTTGCCAAATGAAGAGCCTAAATTAAATGTACTTGAACCTGCCTTAGAACCTGTTGCATGTATTTGACTATGATCTTGAGTGTACTATCTTTGTCAACTAATATTCAACCTAAAGTGCAAGAAACAAAGCTTAAACCTAGTGTCAAGCAAAGAAATCCCACACTCCCTAATCCAGGAGTTGAACCACACCTTACATGAGTTAATGTAATTTCTGCCCCAAAAGCAAAAGGATAGAAAAAAAGAAAAATTTAGTAGTCGTATAATTCTAAAGCACATATTTGCATTGTATTTGAACTTCAAGTTATATATATATATAATGCAAATCAAATTTCAGTTTTTCTCGTGTTGGCCAATATCCAAGATGTTTATATTGATGTGGTTCTTATTTTGTTTAGCATTACAAGAGAATGGGAAATTAAATTGTGCCTAGTCTTTGCCATTCTAAGTACTTTCCCAAGTGTAGGTACTAATTGTCCCTTCTACCCATTGAGTTATCTAGCAATCCTACACATGGGTTTTTTTAATTCTTAATTCTTACTATAGCCTATAGTAGGTCCATGTTATCCTAGGAGAATGCCACATTGTCTGAAGCTTTAATTTGAATCATGAGTGGCATGTCAAGTTGGCTATTATGTTTCAAAATTATTTTTAATAATTACCATGCATGGAAACCTATCAACTAAATAGGCCTAATGGTTCTTACTTAAAGTTGTAGAAACAACTTTTGTCTTGATTTTATTACAAATATCAAACAAAGAATTAATAGACTTAGAGACATCTAGATTATAAGACAACAAAGTATCATTTAGGGCATGGATATGTCTAAGCTTTTGTAGGTCACAAGTGAGGTGCATGTGATGGGCTACTTCAATTTGAACTATCCAATTTTGTGGCACAAGTATGTAGTTTTCATTGCAAATATGAAAGCATCTTGATTGAATTTCAATTGTCTTTGTATACATTTGTGCTTGGAAACTAGGCAAATCTAATTTTTTATTGTGGCATTGATTTTCATTAACCTTCAAAACCAAGTTTACTTGTATACAAATGTTTACAGTTTGTTAGACAGCTCGAACTATGGAGATATTTCAATCAACACCAAATGAAAAGTGACAAGGCACAATGGGGGGGTGCACTTGGGGAGGTGAAAGCAATGCAATTAAAACTTGATGCTACAACAAATGTAATTATCACTTTCAAAAGGTTAAATTTTATATCAATCATTGATGGAGGAAAATCCATGGCTTTTGTAATATTATTTTTTGTTCAAGTCTTATGTTGTATAGTCATGGGATTATGTTATATGTTTAAGGGCTAGGAAATAGATCGGTCATGGAAACTTTTAGCTTTATGTAATGGGTATGTTATAGATTTATCCATAATGTTGAGAATTCAAATTCAACTAGTTAGGTTTCATTTATTATTAGAGTAAGAAAGTACTTAGGTTACTTTTACAAGGTTGAATTACTTCCTTTACTTATATTAGTTTAGTTATTTGTGATTTGGTCTTTTAGTTAAATACCTTGGTGTTGATGGTTTGGCTTTCTTTTCTTCATTACACAAGTTTGTGTATTTCATGTGACAAGAACCTTGAGGAGTTCTTGATGTTATGTTTCATGTTGTGAACATCATGTTGTAGTTTCCTTTCAATAAAGATTTATGTTTGCACTTGAATAGATCTCGTATTTGTTAACATGGTATCAAAGCTTAGGTTGTTGAATGAGAAAATTGAAAAAGATCTAGAGCTAGAAAGTCTCTAGAACTAGAGCTTAAGAGTCTCTAGTAATATCATAGGAATTTGTCAAGTGCAAAAAAAAAACGGGGAAAGGAAAGAATGTGAAGAGAAAAAAAAGAAAAGAAAAGAGGTGCGAAGAGATCAACATATCAAAGGTTGTGGAAGTCAGATCTTTAAATCTAGATCTAAATCTATTGTGAAAAGATCTTGGAATGAAACTTGGAGAGATTATAGAAGACTATAAGACGCTTTTATTCTCAAATTTTCAAAAGAAAAAAGATATGTTTTGTGAGAGTTATGAGCCTTTGAAGACTCTATGCCATATGTGGTTTTTTGGTTATATCTCCTTTGTTTGAACATTTTTAGATCTGCAGCTTTGGGATTTTATATATTATAAAAGAATACATATGTGAAAGAAATTTCATGTCATTTGGATCTATATTGAAAGAGATCCAAGCATCTAAAGTTTCAGTCTCAATTTTAAAGTCAATTTCTTTTGAAAATGATAACTCTTTGTGGTCATCATCAATAGAACTAAATTTTTTTTTAAATATAGAAGACATATATTTAATGTGTCTCCCAAAATCTCAAGGAGTTTGAAGTTGTTAAGAGCGAGCTGTAAGTCGTTTCAAATCCCAGTTTGAGGTGATCTCAAGGAAGTAGCAAAATCTCTCATTTTATGAAGTTAAATGAGTTGAAATTTTGAGAACTGGTAGTAGACATAGTTGTTCATCTTTCACCAAAATTTCAGATCAATTCAAGGTCATATGTGAATGATGTAGCTTTGCAAAGTTACTGTGACAGAACTTTGTTTTGAGAAGACATCAAAACAAATTTTTGATGTGGAGCAAATACAACTTGGGAAAACTTCAAGGAAGGAGTTTGAAGATTGGGAAGCACCAATACATTATCAAGACCTTCATACAAAAGTGTGGTATGTAATCATGTACTTAATACCATACAAAATATTATACAAGATATGTACATATACATAAAACCCATGTATAGTATAAAATTTCGTATAATATTCAAGACATACATACATATGCAAGATCCATCTTGTTCAACCCTAACTTTAACCCTAACCCTAGAAACCTAAGGAAGGAAAACCCTAATCCTAATCCTAAAAATCTAAGGAAGGAAAACCCTAATCCTAATCGTAGAAACCCAAAGAAGGAATTAAAATCATTTATGAAACCTCAAGAAGACATTGAGTGGTGCCTTGAGAGATGATAGACGGTCTTTCTCAAATTACAATTGAGAAACTAAACAAGAACAATTTCCAAGTGTGGAAAATTTAGGATTATTATTTTCTTGATGGGGAAAGGCTACTGGGAATTCATAATTAGTGATGAAAAAGAACCTCCTGTCCCAGAAAACCCCACACAACAACAAATTCAAGCCAATAAAACTTGGCATGAAAAAGCAAGGAAAGTCTTGTATTGGCTTTCTGTGAGTGTGTCCAATTCCATGATTGTGCATATTCAAGATGCAAAATCACTCAATTAAGCTTGGGATACATTGGTGAAAATGTATAGCACTAATACACAAGCCCGTAAAATGCAGTTCAAGCAAGAGTTGCATAATCTATAGAAAAACAAGATGAACATCACTAACTATTCTACAAAAATGAAAAACCTTTATAGATGCTCTTGCATCTATAGGAGCCCCTGTAGATGATGAAAATCTAGTGGCTATCACCTTGAATGCACTTGGAAAATACTATAGCTAGTTTCGTACTTCAATTGAAGTTCGAGAAACATTTTTCAATTTCCAAGACTTAATAACCCTACTTATAAGTGAAAATATGAGAATTGTTGGTACTTCATCCAATGGAGGATCACAAGAAAATGCCTTCTACTCAAATACTAATAGAGGTAGAGGTAGAGGCGGTAAAACTTCATTTCGAGGTCGACACGGAAGTTTACATGGTGGACATCATCAACATGAAGGTCAAGCTCATGGAGGTGGACGAGGAAACTTTGGAGGAAGAGGAATCGAGGAAGTCGTGGAGGTTGTGGTGGAAGTCATCAAGGTCAACAACCAAATAGCGACTCAAATTGCTACTACTGCGGGAAACCTTGGCACATGGCAAAAAAATGTTATCAAAGGGAGCATGATGCACGAAATGGAAAGCTGCAACAAGGGAATTATGCATCAATTAGCAATCAAGGTGATGAGCAATTGTTTGTGATGCAGCACATGGCAAATTCAATGATAGGAGGTGTATCAAACAACAATGTTTGGTATGTGGATTCTAAAGCTTTAAACCATATGATTAGTCATGGAGAATGGTTTAGAGACACAAAGGATTTGAAGACATTAGGGTTTGTGGAAACTGGTGATGACACTACACATCCCATCACACAAAATAGCAAGGTGCCATTGTCCATGCGAAATGGGCAAACAAAGTACTTAAAAGATGTATTTCATGTTCCAACCATAACAAAAAATTTGGTCTCCGTAGGCCAAATGGTGAAACAAGGTCTACAGGTGACATTCAACCCAAACGGATGTTTTGTGGAAAACATGAAGAACCAAAGCAAATTGATTGCAAAAGGAGAAAGGAATGGACGAATGTTCACCTTGGATGTGAACATGCCTGAGGTGAATTCCATGTTATTCACACATGGAAAAAGAGCTGGAAACATTGGAATTCGACACAAGCAAGTTGGCCATGTTAATCTCCAACGTCTTAAGCTTATGGAGAAACAAATTCTTGTTGGAAGTCTTGTTGGAACAGAAAAGGTGATGTCAAAAGTTTGTGAAGCATGCCAATTGGGGAAGCAAGCTAGGCATCCATTCCCAACTCAAACAACTCATGTAAGTTTCAAACCTTTGGAAATGATCCACTTAGATGTGTGGACTACGAAGATAGAATCCATCGAAAGATGCAAGTATTACATGAGTTTCATTGATGACCACACAAGGAAGGTGTGGGTCTACTTCATGAAACACAAAGGTGAAGTGTTTCAACATTTTTTGAATTTCAAAGCAATGGTGGAAAAGGAGAAGGGTGTGAGCATCAAGTGTCTAAGGTCTGATGGAGGTGGAGACATCCAATGCAGATTTTTCACTATATGTGAAAAAGATAGATCATGGGATTGTATTCATAGTCATCTATGTTGATGACTTGATTATCACAGGAGATAGTGATGCAGACATCTTTGATTTGAAAAAGTTTTTGAAACAAAAGTTTGAGATGAAAGATGTGGGAGAATTGCGTTACTTCCTTGGCATTGAGGTAATCTAGTCCCTTAAAGGGATATGGTTACCACAAAGGCAATATGCCTTGAACAAATTATCCGAATATGGGATGACAGGATGCAAACCCATTTCAATTCCATTTGAGCAAAATGTGAAGTTAAATGCAAATGAAGGAAACCTTGTGGAGGATACCAATATGTATAGGTGCATAGTGGGGAATTTGAATTACATGACCATCATAAGGCCAGATTTGAATTATGTAGTTGGAGTGGTAAGTTAATTCATGCAAACACCACGAAAGCCACATTTGGATGTAGTGAGGCACATACTGAGGTACATAAAACATATTTTAAAGTGTGGAATTTTTTGTGAAGCCAAAAGCCAGTTACAAATACATGGATACACGGATGTTGATGGGGCTGGCAATGTTTCAAATAGAAGATCAACTAGTGGTTTCATGTTTTTTTTTGGAAGTGGTGCTATTAGTTGGAGCAGTAAGAAACAACAAACAGTTGCACTATCAAGCATAGAGGCAGAATATATAGGTGCAACAATTGCTGCATGTGAAGTAGTTTGGTTACAAAAATTAGTCTCAAATTTGGGACAATTACTGGATGCTCCTATTGTCATTTATTGTGATAACATCGGTAGCATATTATTTGCTAACAACCTGGTCTATCATGCTAGGACAAAGCACATTGAGGTGCATTACCACTTTATTAGAGAAAAAGTTCTAGCAAAAGAAATTGACCATATTCATGTCAATAGTGAAAATCAAGTTGCTAACATTTTCACAAAGGCTTTAGGTATAGACAAGGTAAGGAAGTTTAGAAAAATGTTTGGTGTATTAAAAGTGGATTTGAGCTTGAGGGGGAGTGTTGAAAATTCAAGCTCAATTAGTTAGGTTTCATTGTTACTGGAGTAGGAAAGTAATGAAGTTACTTTCACAAGGTTGAATTACTTTCGTTACTTATATTAGTTTGGTTATTTGTGGTTTAGTCTTTTGGTTAAATACCTTGGTGTTGATGGTTTGGTTCTCTTTTTTTCATTACACAAGTTTGTGTATTTCATGTGACAAAAATATTGAAGTGTTCTTGATGTTATGTTTCGGGTTGTGAGCATCATGTTGTAATTTCCTTTCAATAAAGATTCATGCTTGCACTTGAATAAATCTCCTATTTGTTAACAAGTTGTTCTTCTTGATGACTTGTTTGAGGCAAGTTCCTACACCATCATCTAAAGGCCTTTTCCATGCCTTGTAACCAATAATTCCATTGCATAATGCAACCAAGAAGGAGCTTTGGAAAAATTGTCAACTTGGGATATCTTGCCACATGGAACCAAGACTATGCACCCTTGAACTAACTAGCACAACCGTCACTCCATACATAGTGCATTTTTGGAAACTGGTCATTTGAAGTTAAATGATGCCAATGCAAAACAATGCATGCTACACAAATAGGTTGTCATGTCTCCTATCATTTGAAAGATAATAGCGATATTTAGTTGTTAATCACATATTATTTAGATCCAAGGGGTCCCATGCTAGATTCACTTGGTAAGTAATATGCACCAAAATGGAAAGCTAAAAATTGAACCAATGTTGTTCCTATATCTCATCCTAGAGTTTGAAAGAATAATTCTCAACAAAGTCAATGAGTGAGAATATCTCACCTTCCTTGAACATCTCTAGCCTTATACTGTATATCCTGCCATCTTGTTACATGATTGTGCATAACAAATTCAAGGACTTTTCATAGGGCAGCATATTCCAAGAATTGTTGTCGAGTTGTCAATTGATTGATAAGTCGAACAACCTCCTTTGGTTCCCTTGCTCGAGATTCACCTATAAGAACCTTCTAAAAACGCCGCCAAAACATCAAAACACCATTTTCAAGAACCAATTCATAATTACAAAGTGATAGAATATGAAAGCCACATTTTGGACAATCACCCCTAACATAGTCTAAACTAAACCATTTTTGGCTTGGAGCTTTGGGGCACAAGGTCTTCTCCCATAGGTCAAAAATCTTTGCAAATGTTTTAGTGGGAGATGGCTTGACAAGTAACAGTCCCCAATGCAAAGTTTCCATTGACGAGATTTGCACAAAGCGAAAGGCATCCACATTTGTAGGTGGAGTTTTGCGAGCCATGATGAATTACAGAGGCACGCATATTTGTTGAACCCTACTTTTATCTCCACCATCTCCTAGTGGTATTTACAACATCAACTATTAAAATTTCGTAGTTTTTTCACAAAATATGGCTTCAAATTGTGGAAGGAAATAAAACCAATTTCCACATTTAGGTGCACTACCTTGAATCTTGTGAAAAAATATAGTTGCAAAAAAAAATCAATTAACTACATCTTTGAATATGATGGATGAGTAAACAAGTTTAATTAATCTAATTAAATATTATTTGGCTTCAAGGATACACATATGAAGATATTTAGACTTGACACCATGCATGTGTGTCTTAAGCATTCTAGAACTTACCTTTTGATTTTATCCAAAATCTAAAGTTTGACCTTGACGAACTATAGTTGTAGTTCTACTAAGGAAAATAAGTGACAAAAAACTGCCTACATTGAATTACATGTTATATGAAAGGAAGACACTACCAAAAATTATTGCACCCCAAATTTTGAAGTAGCATATGGTCTAATTAAAATTATAAAGATTGTAAACTTTACTGCACCTTGAAAATTTTGAGAAAATTTAACATAATGAAAACTATAGATCTAAAATAATCAATTGAAGACAATGAAGATAAGCTACAAGTTAATGAAAGTAAGGAAAACAAGATGGATTTGTGATCAAAATCAAGCTTCTTGATTCAAATTTGAACTCCAACAATTGCACTAGATAGTAATCATATGTAGACTTGAATAAAAATTGGCAATATTTAACAATAAGTTGAAAACAATAATTATATCAAATTTGGAAGTTCCAAATCTAAAAGATTGACTAACTAATCTTCTAAAATAAAAATGAAAACACAAGCACAACTCCTAATCATGACCTTGGCTTCAACTAAAATTGTCACTCCAAATATACTTGGATCCAAGATATTTTGCAACCTAGACACCTACATGAAAAGAAACCTCAACTTCATTATCTAGTTCTAGAAGTCTAACCAATAAACAATTTTGTTAACCATGAGTAAGATGTAACAAATTATGTAATTCCAACAAAGTTGAAGACATTATAAGATACTTAATTTCAACAAAGAGCTAATCCAAAGTTCTAAAATAACATATACATGCAATGCCCAATCCAAAATTGAAAATCTTGTGATCTGTCATGGATTGAACTTCTATTCTTGAACA
>Ga0209611_10004690_pt1 | contig 23274 bp, 26 predicted proteins | sample S1TSphgellanicum_3_FD_187693 | JGI IMG/M metagenome (GOLD analysis project Ga0209611, IMG submission 187693) | Host-associated microbial communities from peat moss isolated from Minnesota, USA - S1T2_Fc - Sphagnum magellanicum MG (SPAdes) (version 2) | ecosystem: Host-associated > Plants > Peat... | reverse complement strand
TTCTGGCTTCTTGAATAACGTGCCAAACTTAATTCATCTGCTCTGATTATTTTTTTCCTTTCATTTTCTCATGATACCCACAAGGTATCAAGAAAAAAAACAAAAGTGTGGTGGGGCGGGGGGGGGGTGTCAAATCCATGGCTCCAGCTTGACAAATGAAAGCTCTTCTAGAAATAGATAGACAAAACTATTAATTTTCCAATTAGGTATCTAAGAGGTTTATTTATAGCCAAATTTGGCTAAATTATTTGATGGATGATTGCCACTTGTATTACATCACAAGATTGAAAAGAAAAACAGTGCCAGAATTAACTTACAATGTGGCCCTCAATACCAATAACTTCGGTTATTGGCTTGATGATTACAAGTACAATACATACCTCAAAGGTGTACATGATGCCTCGAAACAAGGCAATGAGTGTGCCATCTGCCATAGAATACAACTTTGCCACCAGAAATGGACAAGAAATCTAGGATATCCCTGGCCAAAGGCCATTGGTACCATATATCAGTGTGACCGACTGAAATTAAATATACTAGCAATGTTTAATGCACTAGCGCATCCCCACCGGTGCTCAGTGTATGACCGTGCAAAAATATTTCTTACATCCAAGTTTAACTGTTTACTTTTTTGCAACCCCACCCACAAAACTGAAACAGGGACTGCAAATAGATGGGAACTACTAATAACAAACCACCTGGACCAATCATTATGATTGCCCAATCAAAAACAGGGACACCAGTCAGATCATGTTCATTACACTCTTCTCTAGCAGCTGCACACCTTCGCTGCGCTTCATACCAGCCTCAGCAAATTGAGCCAATATGCAAGAGAAAAACCATTTTCCTTAGATGAAAATGCTTAATTTTCTGAAAAACCAAATATTCTACCACAAATTCCCCTAAAAGTGACAGAAAACTTGTAGTATCATTGTGTTATTTTGGATGATTGGTACACCAATCAATCATTGCTACACAAACTTGGATCATGAATTGGGGTATTAGTCAAAAATGGTGACTAACACAATTAGAATTAGAAAGCGTTCAGAACGGATGGGGTGCAGAGGGGAGCGAAGGGGAGTAGAAAATTAGTCTTAGTTTTTTGGGAGGGGTGGCAAAGAAGATTTCAATTTTCTATTGTTAGTTAACTTCAATTTGGGTAATTAAAACACTTGTCTTGTGCAAAACATTTCAATTTTGGCAAGTACATTTGTTTGGCAGCCACCTCACCAAAGGGAATGCCACTTCACTTTCATCTTTTGGGGAGGTGAAAGCATGCAAACCCTTTACTGAGGTGAAGGGGTCTGGAGGTGACCATCATTTCACTTCCCTCTTTTGGGAAAGGTGGAATATACATAGAATCCAAATATCTTTAAGTTAATTGTAAAGGGTAATGAACCGTATTTATATTTTAAAACATAAATGTGGAACACTTCCACTTGCAAACTGTCCTTTAAAATTAAATAACGAAAGTTGGTCAATATATATATATATATAAAAGATGTTTATCTCAATTCTAAAAACTTCATGTGAAAAAGGTTTTAAGTTGAAATTCTTAACCAACAAAGAATGAATACCTTTTTTTTTAACATGGTTTGCATTGCATAATATTTGACAAAATATGAGATAATCAATGTGATGATAGTCAGAAGAAATGAAAAGGACTAGTTTGAAAAATGAAAGAAGGACATTACTTTCGTGGCATCACTTATTAAAAAGTTCAACTTTTTTTCTCAACAATTCTGCCTCCTCCTTTTACTTTCATTTGTGTTCATTCCTCTGTGCTTCCTTTTCCTTTGCTATTATTTGTAGTTTTTCAATTGCACTCCCTACACTCATGTTGCTATGAACTCCAGAACTTCAAAAATGCACACAACTTTTAGCAACAAATGCAAACTGCTTTTGATGATTACCCCATTTTTTTTTCGTCTTTGAGCTTGTTGTTCATCGCATTCATTTTTACCTACCCACCATCTTGTAATTATTGCATGATCCTTGAAATTAATATGGCCCATCACTACAAATTTATGTGTCCCTTGTACAGCTACGTGGAATCATTTCACGTCATCATTATGAATGAACACCACATCCATAATCTCCCTACATTAACTATATTGATTCCACCTCATTCGCCATGTACACCTTTTGCTGATTGTGCCCATTTATTTGCTTATTGTTTCAACACATCTGCTGATTATGAGAATACATCTGCTAATTGTACCAATTTTTCTACTAACTATGCCAACAAATTTGATGAATGTGCAAATACAATTGATGACTAAGTGAATACTTCTGTTGATTTAGCCAATACCCATGACAAATCATCTTCTAATCTCTACATCCCAAATCCTTCACTTCTACAATTATTACTCACAAACTTGTTAATCATTTTGCAAATCAAAAATCAATATTGTTTTGATCGCAAGATCTTCCATCTATTCTTCATCTTTTATACTCTACATTTGTGGTTTCTATATTTCATAATCTTCATCTTCCTCTGTATCAAAAATTTTCACCTAAACTCCACTTCCATTTTATTCCCAATATGTTAACATCTATTGTTCTTGTTTTTGAACTCCAGATTCCATGTACTTGTAAGGTTTGAACTTATTCACTTTGACCAATAGAAGGTTAGTTTCAAACTTCTCAATGGTCATTAATAACATAATGTGATTTGGCAACACATATCGTATTTTGTATGGTCCAAACCATTTCCTAGTAAACTTCCCTAGGTGTGACTTATTGCCCTTTGGAAACCACAAAACATAACCACCAAAACTAAATTGTTTTTTTGGATTCTTTTGTTGATTCCATAATGTTATATTCCATTCTTAAATTTGTGTAGTTTCTGCAACTTACATTTTATCTTCTTACAACTTTTCCAGCTTTGTAATTCTACTAGTTAAAACTCTCACTAAAGTACTCTCTCTCTCATTTCCACTAGCAACTCACATTATGTACTCTATGGGCATTAATGGATGTAATCCATGCTCCAATCGATATGGTGTATACCCTATTGTTACTTTGTATAGTTTTGTATGAAAATAACACTATAGACAAATGTTCATCCCAATTTGTTTTATTCTCACTAACTAACTTGGTCAATAGTGTCCCAAATGCCTTGTTAATAGACTTAGCCTACCCATTCCCCTGAGAATAATAGGTTATAAAACTCACATGTTTCAACATAAAATGATTTATCAAATATTTGATGGCATCATTAATGAAATGAACTCCCTATCTGTGATTATAATCAAAGGACATCCAAACTTGGTTAATATGCACGCATACAAGAATTTTGTTGTGATTACTACAATATTAGTTTTTAATGTTCTTACTTCCACCCACTTGGTAGCATAATTTGTGGCTATAAAAATATATTTGTTTCCTATATATCTTCATGCTAGCTTAATTAGCCCCACAAAACCAAGTCTCCATTTCATAAATGGTTCTTCTAGAAGACTTGTGACCAACTTTGCAAAACTTTGAATTGCCAATCCTCTTGTTCTTCGACATGCATCACAAAATCTGAAGTAATCATGCACATCTTTGTACATAATTGGCCACCAATATCCAACATCCAATATATTTCTATGTGTTATTTCAGTTGCAAAATGCCCTTTTAATGGTCCTTCATGCAATTTTCTCATCACCATTTTTGCTTTTGTAGTTGTTAAACATCATCGAAATCTATTGTCTTAGCCCATTCTGTACAATTCATCATTCTTTAATGTGAAAATTTTTGCTTTCTTGGCCAATTTCTACTTCCGTTGTACTAATAACATGCCCTCAATTTGTCTTGTTTTCAAAAAAATATTCACATCCTTCAGCCATTCAAGCTCTGTGTAAAACAAATTTGCATCTATGGTTTGATCAAGCACACCTATGGGTTTTATAATATCTGGTAGTCTTGACAATGCATCTGTAATTAACATGAGTTCTACTTGGCTTATAAAATACTATGAAATCATATTCTAGGAACAATAATAACCATCGAACTATTTTCCCAAAAACCTATGGCTTATTGACCAAATAGACCAATGCCATATGATCTACATAAAAGACAAACTTATCGCCCAACAAATAATGTCTAAACTTGTGCAAAGCAAAAAGCATTGCTAAAACATTTCTTTTTATTATGCTGCAATTCTATTTTGCTTTATTTCGAAGCCTAAAGCATACACTACTAGCTGATCACTCTTCTTTATTACATTTTGAGAGAACATGGCCCCCATAGCTAACAAGGATGCATATGTATGAACATGAAACTCCACTTGTTAGTTTGGTGACATCAATATCAGTGTTTCAATATATTTTTGTTTGATCAATTCCCAAGCCTTTTGACATTCTTCTATCTAAAAAAAAGTTTGTCTTTCGGGTCAATTTAGTGACACGTGCCATAATAGCAACAATTTTTTTGATAAAACATCTATAAAACTATGCCATCACATTGAATACTTGAATCTATTATGGATTCTTAGGTGGTGGCATGTTTACTATTGCTTGTATCTTTTTTGGATCCGGTAGTTTCCCTTCTTTGGAAATGATAAAACCCAATATCATCCTTGAAAATATCATAAATGCACATTTGTTTACTAATGCCATATTCTCTGCACTTTTGAAAACATAATCTAAGCTTCTACAAATGATTCTACATGTCACTATAAACTATAAAATCATCTAAAAATTTCTTCATAAAACTATCCAAATATTCTTTGAATGCTTTGGTAATAACTCTCTAATATGTTGGAGGTCCATTTTTCACTCCAAACGTCATCACCTTCCATATAAAAGCCCCCTAGTCTATAACAAATGCAGTCTTGTACCTATCCTCTGGAGCTATAAAGATTTGACGATATCCTAAATATCCATCTAAGAAAAAATATGCCTCATACCTTGTTACTATGTTCAACACTTCATCTGTGAAAGGTAATGCCATATCTTTTTTTGTGGTTGTATTTAATTTTTTAAAATATACATATTTTCAATTTGCCATTTTTCTTGGGTATGACTACTAGGGTGACAACCATGTAGCCTCCTCTACAAATTGAATAAATCCAGTTGTTAACAACTTGTTTATATATTGTTTGATTGTTGTAACATAGTTTGAATTTAATATGTATGTGGCTTGATGTGCTGATGGTATAGTAATATCCAACACAATTTTATGTTATGCCAACTTTGGTGGAATCCCTTTCAAATCTTTATATGTCCATGCAAAAACATCTTTGAATTCTTTCAAAAATTGTTCCAATTCCAACACCTTGCATGTTTCCAACTATGCATTAATCTTCACCATATGTGGTTCTGCATTAGTTCCCAAATTGAGCTTCATTAATTGTTGATCTTTAGTTAGCATCCATCTAGTTATCTACGATTCTTGTGCTTTTATTTTTGCTAGAGTTTCATCCATTGCAACACTCCTTGGTTGATGATTATATTATGATTCTGAATACACCTTATCTTCTAGAGCTACTTTTGGCTCATATTTGTTGCCAGCTATTTTTTTCTCTAGGCTCTATAATTCAAATTCCTTCTCTGAAATAATAGTCTTCACATTTGTATCCAAGATTTCCACATCTATGGTTTTCACATATTGAATTATCTTAAGTAAACTGATTGTTCCTATTGAAAAAAAAATTGGCTGTATAACAAAGATGATATCTTCTTCTTCATTTGTGATGCCATCCTAATAATAACAATAACACTTCTAGTCTTTTTACTTCACCTCCCAAATGTTTAATGATTGTAATTATTCTGATTGTCCCATTCCCTTGTATGGTAACAATGTTACTCCCCCAACATGTGCCACTTTAGCATCCCTCAACCATGGTTTCCCCAACAACATCAAATAACCAGAATCTACCACACTATTTTGAAATACAGTAAACATATTTATGTAAATAATGCCATGAACATATATCTTCAAATTTTTAATCAACCCCATTGGTTTTATGCTTGTTTGATTTGTCATCCTCATATTATATGGTGCAAGTTTAAGCTTTGGAATCCCTAACTTTAATTTCAACTATTTTGTGATATTATGAACTCCAAAGCCTCCATCTAGCAACACATCTTCTATTATATTCTTCCCAATCTTTATTTGAATAATTGCCATATGATTATTTATTGCTACAACAACTATCCCTACTTATAGTACTGAAAAACCAACTTGTTTATTTGTGGTTGCTCTATTTACATTTTGAGTTATTCTCTAGTTTTAACTTATGCCAAAGATATTTCTTTAGCTCGGGAGTTATTTTAAACAATTGTCCCCAAGCTCAAAATATAAATTTTTTCTAGCATCTACTTACCAATGTCCATAAAAATCTCTTCTACTATGATTAATTTTTCGTGTGAATTCACTACTTCTTAATATTTATGTGTTTCCACAGGAATAGTATTTGGCATACCCAACTAAAATGTGGATGGCCCTTCTATTTAGGTCTGTGTTTTCTAGATTTATTGAATTGTTTCCACCATTGACTTCTTCAACTATTTTTCTTTCTCTTAGTCAATAGCACTCCTTGCTTTCCTTGGCTCTTTATCCTTGATGACGCGCTCCCAAGTCCCTAGTTAGCCCCAAGTTGGGGCTGGATCACTCAAGTTGTGGAAATACAAGGGATTCGGGGCATGCTCCCAGCTTCCAGCACTAAAGGGGGTAAGAGGGGCGTGTTGAAAGCTCTGGGATTAGACTAGGAAGAGGAACAAGCTATTTAGTCATTCGGTCCTGCATCCAAAACCAACCAACAAGTTAGTTAGAATTCATTCTGCACACTTTTGGTGTTGGGACAAGCCACGGGTAACCTTGGACTCACTTGACTCACCATAGCCCGGACTCATGGGAAGCCACTACCTTCCCCCATATAGTATTCTCTATAGCTCTCTGCCGCATTTGCATCCAAATGGCTCTTTTTCTTGGGACTCCCAAAGTGGAGTCCCAAAACTATCTCGGTTTGGACTTTCGGGACTTTGGGTGTTCATAATTTTTCACCCTGAACTCAGAACAAGACGAGGTCTAAACAAAAGTTGTAGCTCTCCTCGAGAGCTCTCCAACGATGTGTTACACTCCACCTACACACACCGGGATCGGGTCGATTCATGACTTTTAGTGGTCAGGAGTCAAACAGTTTGACTCCTGGCCCTTCTTTCGACCATAACTTGTGTTGTAGATGTCCAAATGGCTCATGCGAGGCCATTTTGGACATCTACATTTCAAGACCTTTCCAATGGTATAGAGAAAATCTCAATGCGAGGTGTTTTGACCCCTATAATCGTGCTCTGAGTTTTCAGAAGTCCCGGAGGACTCCCAAGTCCCATTTTCGAGAGTGTGAGTGGCGACCTCACACTTCCCTCAAAGTGGGGTTACGACACTTGAACACATGTGCTTCAATTATTTTACTTATTGTGATAACATTAACATCCACCACATTCACATCTATAGTGATTGTTTATGTCTTAGTAACAAGTTGAACCTCTGCTACTACCACATATTTCCCATGAAACATCATCTACATCTCAACAAACTATCATTTTATGTCCATTCGAACCATAGATGTGGCATGCATATGAAAATGTCTTATGTGGTTTTTGAATTGGTTGCCACTATGGTCTACTCATTCTTCTTTCTTCATGTCTCCACATTGTGATTCGTCATCCCATAGTTTGTGCAATGTTTATTAGTCTTATGTGTATTACTATGTGTTTTCATTAATGCTACCTACTTGGTATTTTGTGGTATTGAAAGTGCACTCCTTACTTCTACAATAATCATGCCTTCTTCACACAACATTGCTACCTCCTTATGTTATTATAGTGTTGATTATTTCATCCATGTAATCACAAATCTAAAATATGATTACAAACCCACTCTAAACACAGTAGTTAAAAAATTATCTATGGTTGGTACTTGTAAACCATGAGCAAGCTTCGGAATTTGCTCATAGTAAACCTCCACCTTTTAGTTTCCTCTTACTTCATATTCTTTAGCTCCATGTATATTTGCTTGTCATTCTTAGTCTTTTGATGATGTTTACAAAATGCCCATATAAGTTTTGAAAAAATATAGTCAAGGAATTCTAACATGTAATTATGACATCGGTGTAATGTTGTATCTATTAGCATATAGTTAAACACATTGATGATATACTCTTCAAAAGTCTCTACATTTACTTTAATCATAAAATTGAACATTTTGACATGAGCATCTAAACCATCATTTTTTTAAAAATTAGGATACTTAAGAACTACCATGTTTGCCCTAACATAATGGCCATCTCTATGATCAAAAATTGGTGTAATTACAACGAATGGTTCTTGATATCCTCCTCTTAAATTCATTGCATCTACACTTTTGTACCTTCCAACAAACATTGAACTCATTAGTGGTCGATCTGCAGTCCTATTCACATGAGTAGTCATTATCAGATTGGTAAACACCATCTAAAGTGTCCCAACAACTCTAATAATTACTATTGGTAATGCCAAATTCCCATTCAATTTCCTTCCTACCAAGACTCCACTCAATCCATTACCTAATTTTGCTACAAATCCAATTAGTGTTCCCCTTCTCACAACATCCATGGTGGGCGCAACAATTATTTCAACTCCTATGGTTGTTATACTCACATTAAATGATTCGGTAACTACTACTCCAGTAGGTTATCTCTCGATTTCAACAACTGCCGCTTTTGACACAATTGGTGAAGTTGTGTTGACTCGATGATGAGCCATGATGTTCCATTCCGTGGTTACCCATCAGTATCTTCTATGGTACATAATGTGGATGTGAATACACCTTTGGTTCTCTGCTCCTAGTCTAAATAGATGGATGAATCTATCGACTCTGTGGTCCCAATTAGCTTCCCAATTCCATGCCTCTCAATTTGTTCTGAACTACATGAATTCATGGTTTTTACTCTTGTGGTTGATCCATTAATGTTCCTACCACATTTTGTAACTACACATGTTTAACAATACTTATTTTGATGTGAAAAGACACAAAAAGACAATCCATGATTGCATGTCCTTATTCCTCATAGAATGCATAGACCTTTAAAAGTAATCTGACCATCTCCAAATCCACATATTCATGATCTCATGTTTCAGCTATGTACTTTGTTTGATCCAACTCTGGATTCCCTTAATGTGAGTATGACTGTGGTACTTCATCCAACACATTCACCTGTGCCTTTGCATACTTAAATGATTGTAAATAATTTTCCTCAATCTCTTCAACCACATCGATATTAATGTTTTTTTCCATCCCCTAGTCTTCCACTAGTTCATAATAATCTGGAAATGCAAATTGATACACAAACTTGGGTTGTATACGTCCTATAACATGCCTTCCTCAGTTAGTCATTGACTCTGGACTTGAGATTTCTTGTGGTTGATTAAGTACTATAGAAGTCCTTATTCTGTCTTGATCTTTTCAACTCTGAACCACAGATTGTGATTGAAAAGTATACTACACCCATTCATTTGGGTGAATAGTTAATTGTGTCTCTCTCCATGGAGATTGTCATCTGTAACTATGCCTTCTCTAAAGACCCCCAATCAATACTTCACACCATACCACCTTTTGTGGTAAAAATGACCTATGCCTTGTTGGTCTTTCATCTATTTTAGAAACTAATCTATCCAACATTAGATTCTAATATGGGGATTCTATAAGCCCTACACACTTCTCTCCATTTTCAAGATTGTATTATGTTTGTTTTTCAATAACTTGGTAATTTGCCTCCAAGTCCAATTATCATTGTAAATTTTGGGTCACCATTCCATCTTGTTTCATAATTTTTAATCTTCAAAATTTATAGATCACTCTATAGTCCTTATGGCATCAACCGCTTATACTTTTAATATTTTTTAACATACTCCTTTAAATTCTAAATTGAAAAAACAACATTACTTGTTTCAACACTCTCATCTACAATACAATAACAAAAATTGTAAAAATCCTTCTCATTATTGTAAAAAAAAAAAAAATAAAATTCCCCACAAGATGGTCGTTAAATGGTAAAAATGAAATTTAATTCCTATAGAATTATTGCACATTACTGTAACAACAAATTTGCACTTCACATGCATACATCCACTATTTATGCCTTAATTCTCAATACACTTAACATTGTCATTCATTAAAACACCATTTTCATGGTTATTTCATAGAACCAAACTCTACACTTCATAATACATTGTAAAAAACTCTAAAAACAATATTACAATTCATTTCATCATATTCTAATACTACAAAAAATTCACACAACGATATAAACATAAAATTCACTATAGAAGTTTGTGTTTTTTTGTATTGTTGAAAACATGAATCAAAATTATAGCAGAATCCCATGTTTTGTTGAAAAAAAATCGAAACAACAATTAAAATCTATGGTATATCAAAATAGAATTTGTGGTTTTCTACTACATAGTTCTTATAGCTCCTCCCACTCTTTCCCAAAACTATGTCTAAGAATGTCTCTCTTTTCCAAAACCTCTCCCTTTGGGTAGTTCCAAGTCTCCTCATGATGATTCAAAACCAACAAGAATTCAAAATTCAAACTAACAAAGTTCCCTAATTAGTCCTTATATATCCTAAATGCTTGTTCATCCAAAATCATGTAATCATCCAACCCCTTAACAACACCTACTTCGATGTTGATGAAGTTTTTTTTTCTCGAAATTAGACCTCTACATCTAGAAGACTTGCAATTTGAATATGTGGAATGAACTATAAACTTCAAAATATATCAATTGCACACATTGTGCACATTAACTTTATATTAACCAACTGAAACCTTAAACCTAAAACCTATTCAGAATTTCAAAAGTTCGAATATGATTCCATTTATTTAAATATTCAATGGGAATTTTATTTCCATGGAAGTTTCTATTATATTTATATGTTTGGCACATAAATCTCATGGTTTGTCATATTAATAAATGTTCAACATGCCAATTGGATTTAGGATTCACATCTAAAAATTTACACATTTGCTCATGGTCACATCATTTTCTTCCCTTTTCATGCCCTAGATACAAGGAAATCACATGCAAGAAGATAGGTTGACATATGCATCCGAATTCATTTACATAGCACATGCATATGTAGGTATGGTATGTATCTATGAAAAAAATGCATTCTTTCATTTAAATGGCCAAGAGATGGAGTACATACATTTGACACCAGTAGATGGCACATCAATATTGCAATCATATTATTTCATGCATCATTCATCTACTTATGGTATGTATGTAACAATGTTGCCTAGAGTTCTTATGATACATATCATACATGTGTTCCATATAATACATGTGGCCCATATTGTGCATATGGGAGGAAATTGGACTTATGGGGCATGTGGGACATATGGTGCATATGATAAGTATGGGACATGTGGGACATGTGGCACTTTTGGTGCATATGGTGTGGGTGGGTGGGACATGTGTTAGATATGCGGATGAAACATGTGGGATATTTGTTGCAGATGTTGCATGTGGGACATATGGTACACATGTCCTATATTTGCAAATGGTTCACATATCAATGAACCTTCCAAATGAATATAAACATGTGTTTACAAATGGGTCCAAAAACAAAATAAGCTCCACTCCAAATGTTTAGGATTTCATTAGATCACATGCATATGAATAGACATGCTTTGCATACAAATTGAGATGTATACCACATAAGGAAATAAGGAAACTTCTCTACAAGATGAATCTCACACATTATAATAGAATTTTCAAGTATATGTCCCATTTATTTGCCTATCCATTTGAATAAACTCTCCACAAATTTAGATATGTATCCCTTGCACATGAATCTCAATTTATGGGGTACAAATATTGCACTTACTTAATATGCCAATACATAGTACAAATACATGTGGGACATGAAATGGCATATCATTATTCAAGATATTTTTGGTACAATTAGTACATATTTCTACAAATATATCCTCTTCTTTTCCAATATTTCTAGATGGTTTTCGTATTAACGAAGCTAGGATGATAGATGTCTAATACATATATCTTTATGAAAGATAGGTATGGTTCTTAAAAGAAGATGGCCATTAATAAAAGGTTGATACAACTCACAAATTATGATTGCACATTGATTGGATGGTATCCAGTTATGGCACTTGTGCCATATTTACACATGTGCACATATAATAATCAACAATAGTATTCGAGATATTATGGGTTATAATGTTTATGGAATCAAATAACACAAAATTGCATCTTTTTTCACGGCCTTCAACAGGCCTAATGGTATAATGTACGTATGTCACTACTTGCTTCCACCTCCATTTTGTACTATATTTTATTCCACATAATTTTTATTACACTAATTGCCAGAATTGTGCTCTACTTTAAATGTCCTTCCGGCACCTTCTCCAATATATTTTTGGTCTCAGGGCATTTTTGTTTTGGTTCAATTGTCCTTCTAGAAATGCACCTTTATATTATGGTTGCTAATATTTAACAAATCAAATATAAATCAAACCCCATATTATTTTCCTAACCTCAACTTGCCAATTGATATTTGCACGATAAATATTTTTGTTAATTATTATTGTTTTGCTAGATGTGCCTTTATTTTCTTGGCCACAATAAAACTTGTCAGTCCTAGCGCTTGTCAACAATGGGTTAGTAGTGACTTTTTCATTATTGTTTGCCATATTATTTGTTTTCAATGATTTATCCTAGTAAATTTTCACAAGATTCGTCTACACTACACCAATCATCATTGATCTAATAGGTTTCACATGGTTTAACTCCTCTGCTTTTTATTTTGTTTAACTACTCTTTTCCACCTATTTCAATATGTATATGACATTTTACACCTTTTTCTATTGCAATTAAGGGCAGTCAATTTATTTCATGTTTAAAAGCTTACTTCCACATTTTTTTGTTAATAGAATATTCATTTTCTTTTTTATATGGCCTATTAGGATCAAATCCATGGGGTTCAAACACACTAATAAAAGCTAATCCAAATGTAACAACTGTTTTGTATTTCACATTTTTGGGTCAAAAATGAATTTCAATATGGAAAGTGGTCATATTTTTTACACAAATATGTTGGTTGACGCGCTCCCAAACTCCTTGATAGACTCAAATGTGAGATTGAAGTGAAAACAGCGGAAGAATAAAGAGTTGGGGCACGTTCCTTAACTCACAACACTTTGGGGTTAGAGGGGCGTGTTGGAGCTTCGGGATGGGACTAAGAAGAATGACAAGCGATCAATCATTCACATGGACCTGCACAAACTAAACAACAAGTTGGTTAATGCATAACTGGAGCATTTTTGGTGCTAAAACGAGCCACGAGCAAATTCGGACTCACAAGACTCACCACGGCATGGACTTGGGGGAAGCCACCACCTTCCCCCTTATAGTATACTTTATGCCTGGTCATAGGACCAACATCCAAATGGCCCAGGACTCCCAAGTGGGAATCCCGAAATTCTCAAAGTTGGGACTCCTATGATTTTGGGGGCCCATAACTTTGTCTACAGACCTTCGATTGAAATGAAGTTTAAAGCAAAATTGTAACCCTCATTGAGAGCTTTTCAACAATATGTCGCAAGCCACCTACACAAAAGGAAATTGGGGTGATTCCTAACTTTTAGTGATCGGGAGTCAATTGGGACTCCAACTCCCAAAATGGGAGTTCACTTGGGAGTGTGAGGGTTCATTCCCTCACATTCTTTTGCACTCCTAGGAGCATGAAATGTGACTCCTGGGCTTAGTCTTGACCCGCACCTTTGCAAACCCTTGCCTTGGTCGCAAGCCCAAGGCTAGGGTTATGACATTGGTAATATAATATGGAAACATGTGGTATGAATTGGAAATATACCAAAAAAAATTCATTAAGCACTGTAACGCTTGTTTAAAAAAATTGTAAGCACCGTAAAAGACTCCTATTTCTTGTGAAATTTTAAAAACATGACATAATTTGGAGTAGATTCTTCAAACATATATTTACATAACACTATAAAGTAACATATTTTTAAATCAAAATAAATTTTCAATGATATTTTTAACAAAGATTCTTGTAATATTCTCCCAAAAGCACTCACCCAAAGTGGTAGGTGTGGTTCCTATTAGCGTGTTTGCACCCCATGCCATTATGATTTCCCAAATTTCAATAAACTACTTTCCACATTAGTCTCTAGTTTTTCATTTGTGTCTTGTACCCACTATGCTTATGCATTTCAAATACTTTTGATAAGGTTATTGAAATTATTCGTTGTATTCTAAATGTTTTGAAAACCCACATATACACTTTTTTTTTTACTTTCATAATTTGTAGCACATTCCATGAAAAAACATATTCATTAGATATAATAACCCTACTTGGTTTAATCTTTCAAGGCTAACCTTGTCATAAAAAAGATCAACCCTTGAAGTTCTTGCTCACATTTTTTTATGTGTGGTTTAATTCCTTGTTTTGGTTTATGCCATCTCATATTCATTGTTGCTCATTACATCCTCTTAACCATTCAAGTTCGCACGTTGCATTTGAGTTCTATTTTATTATTTGCGTTATTGCTCTTTTATTTTTCTTTCAGTTTTTTCAGTTATATTGTTGTGCTCTTGGAAATATGGTAACATTTCATGTTGTTGGCCGCTTGAACCTCACCATCATGGTCAATAGTTTAGGGACGACCTTTATCTCTAAACACTATTTGTGAATTATGTTTGTTTTTTAACAAGGATCTTTACGTATATCCAAGGAAATCTTGTATGATTCTAACAACTTGATTTCAAGTTCATTGTACCAAATTCCCACCACCTCTTCTTAAGGGCATTAGTGGGTTGTTGGTTATGGCCACTATCACATTGTTGGCGATAGTTTGACTAACAACTCTCAAGACAACATTCTCACGCTTAGAACCAAAGGTTCTATTGTCAAGATTATGAAAGACGAGTACAAAGTTCTTGACACTCTCCTTTAATGTTTAAACATTCTTACATCTTCTGTTTTCATTGAACTATCTGATTTTCCTCAGGTGACAACTTGACATCTAATGGTTTTTTGATGAGATCACCAAGAGTGATTTATCAATGTATTACCTCATAGTTACCACAACCCTCTAGCCTTGCAAGTAGTATTCAATCTATTGTCTCTTGCCAAGACATACCTCCAACAAATTGCAAAATTCGGATTATATCCAAATACCTTTTCAAAAAGTTCAGTTATTACCAATTGTTTTCAATGGAAATGTCCTTTTCAAATTGCCACCTATGCTTCCAATTGCTCACAAGCCTCGCAAATGTAGGGCATGGATAGAAAATATGATGGTCATGCTTGATAAGATGATCACAACCAATATCAATAATAGTTTTGGGCTTAGTTTCAAAAAAGTTCATTACTTGGGTCACTTGAGGTATCTGGCAAATGACTATGAGAACTTTGTGCACACTATTTCTTGCAATGAAATCTTCTGGTGCAGTGAATGCACACATATTCCAATCATGGGTCAAATGGTAATATCTTCATTCGCTTCCTCCTTTACATGCAAATTCTGTCATTTTCCTCTTCTGTGTGTGGTAAATTGTCATGGACAAATTTATTATATTGTGCATAGACTACCATCAATATCTAAAGCAGCAATTCATCTCGAAGTCCATAAGCATCTTGTGGCAGATGGCAAGTGTAGGAAATTTGTGGACGAGACTAGAAGGTTGATCATAGAGGAGGTCGATTGCATGCCTAATGTGAAAATATCTATGATTTCGCTAGGTGTTACCAAGACCTTTTTAGTTACATATTTGCTTAATGATAATGGTGATGGCAATGTGGAACTTTTAAATGGTGAACAACTAGAACAAATCCAAGACAAGTTTTCATAATTGAGTTCACCCAATGTTCGTAACTTGGTTGTTGCTTTCAAAAATCATGCAAGGCGTGGTTATATTGATACCATCATTGAATTGAAATCCAAAAGTTGTTATGTTTACATCCAGGAGTGTTGATTCCCAGGTCAAGTTATAAGACAAAAGGTTTTCATTTTCAATATGTCGATAAATGGTGTGGGGAGTGGAGTGACTTTCGTCATGCAAATGCAACTTAGAAAGGATTTGTAAAACGTTTGGATCATGTTTGATCACGTGAAGTGTGTTGCTAGTTGGACAACTATGGCTTGTCATGTGTACGATCCTGCTTATTGTAAAATGATGACCATTGCAATTTGTGACATGCAGTCTAAAGACACCAAAACTTAATAGATCATGCGGACAAAGCTTAATGAAACCATGTTGAAGCATGAGTTTCCAAAACCAAAATTTAAAGGATTCATGCCTGATAATGCACAAGCCAATTGGAACACTATTAGAATTATCTATGGTTTTAGGGACCTTTTTGTCAAGATGGTTAATAAGGAATGTGCCTATTTATTCCATTGGACTCAATCGTTCAATAAACACAGCAAACAACTGATTAAACCTAAATTGCAAGATCAACACAATGTTTTATGCAACCAACACAAGAATGCAAAATCCTTTGTGGAGGTCGACGATCTCTATGTTATAATTCGTTGTTGGTGGTTGTCATTAGGGGTTGTTTTGGAAATAGATGTCCATGAGCTTGCAAATTGGTTTAACTTTTAACATTTTTGTGTCAAGCAATGGGGAGGTTTCATGGTCCATGTGAGCATTTCACCTACAAACTCCTATGACTCCCTCTTCTATTTATTCAAAATTGGAATTCCATTTGCATTCGAGTTCCATCTACATGTCACTTCCATCTGTGCTTCCATATGTGTTGTGACATTCTAGATTTTGCTGATCTTTCTTTTCCTTTCTTCTATAGAAGTTTAGTGATGAAGAGTGGGCTAACATGCCCACTTGCAATCTGGCCAAACTATGCATAACATCTAGTTGCAACAATTGGGACGACACGGCACTTGTTTGTACACAACAATGTCTAACAATTACATTCGTGTTTTCAAAAAATCTACATTGTATAGACAATACTTGTAAGGTGGTCCATCTGGTCATGGTTCTAATAGGAATGAATTGTTGTCGAGGAAGGCCCAAAGGTCAAGTGATCCTACTAGACTTTCTGCAACAATGGCAAATTACACGCCTAGATTATCCTTTACAAATCGCCTACCAGACCTCAAGGGAGAAGAGGTTTATGGGTCTTCCAAATGACCTATTGATTATCATCCTAGCACTAACAATGATTCCCATCTCTTTTGACCATGTGAATTTCTTTCGTCCACAAGTAACCATTCTTACTACTACACCCAATATTGTGGACAATGTACACATGCAACAAATGCCATCTAGTTCTAGTAAGTTGTTATCTTTACTATCTCAAGGTCATGGCCTGGAGTTGAAGGAAAGTATTTGTGTTGACGACCAATGGCGTTTTGAACATTGCCCACCCAATTCTGCAATTCAATGTTCTACAAGACAAAAAATCACAACACTCAAATGCAAAGCAAGGATCAACCTTTACAAATTTGTAAATGGAACTCCTACTCCATGTTACTCAGGTTTTTGGGTATAATATCACAACAAATCATTCGAACACCATAAGCACTGGTTTTGTCCAGACGACTTGAGTTGTTGCATTGGTGGAACATTGTGAAAATTTGCAATTCTTAGGCATGTAGTTCCAACTGTATGGCCCATCCAAGATGGTATTAACTTAACTCAAAATGAATTAACAACTTTAGAAGAAGCAGGGTTTTCCTTTGACCGCCTCCATAGAAGCAATGTTCGAAGTTTATTTGGCTCCCAATCTTTTTATTCAAACAATTCCCATGTGCTTATTGCAATGAGTTACCCCAATCTTGTGAAGCCTTTTGATGTAAGTTGTTGGCCTACAACTCATGGTGGCAAGAAGGTGAGATGACCTTTAATTCTCAAATCAACACAACAACACATTAACAATTGGGAGGTTGGCATCTTACTTTTCCAATGCATTGTTTTCCCCATTATTGATGTCCCCCCACCTAGGTACAGATGAATTTACAGTATGACAAGCAATACAATGTGACTATTGGAAATTTCCCTAGATGTTCATGTGTTTACTTTGTGGCAATGTTGGTAGGTACTTTAAGTGGCCCTAGGACATATGTGCAATGTAAACATGTGTATCACATCTTGTAATCAATTATGTTCTGTAGGTTCATGGAAGATTTCATTCATTACTACACGTGGAGTTGGGATGAAGTTCAACGTTTGTTACAATGTTCTAAAGTCTTAGGACTTCATTAATAATACATCATAATTGTATATGTATAAAATCAATTTGTGATTTTCTCATTCATGAAGTTTATAATAAATTTTTTGACAATCATAACGTGCTTCCTTGTATATTGTCTCTTTGTGTATAATATTGTAATACCTTGACCATTTCACAAATATTTCTCAACCATGTAATTTCCACCCATTTTAGTAGTTTTTAAAATCAAATAATCTTTTTTACTCTTAGACATTTTGAATATTGGTTGCACTAGGGATTATGAAATGCATCTTTTTATTTTCTTTTGTTTTCAAGCCTTCACATGAGGTTGCACTTGATAATTCAAAAAAATTGATAAGATAATTAATCAAGTTATTATTGGTTTTTTATAGGTTTGATAGTAAAATCATTATGTTTCAAGAGGCTTTACAATTTTGATTTGCCATTATGCTCTATTACAGTCAACAAATTGTTGTGAAAATCACTAATCGAGTGCTTCCACCTTTGACATGGTAGATTTCTTAGACTATTATTAACTATCTTTCCCCAATTGTTTTTGCATATGTTTTTAATTAGTTGCATGGAAGTTGATTTTTTAGTGATGTTTCACATTCTACCGTTTCCATGAGTTTGAAACTTAGGGGGAAAAATCAAGTTTTGCCTTCATTTGAAAGCCTAATGGATGATGATTCAATTATTAATGATGAGTTATCTTTGCTAGCTTTTAACATTAAAAAGGAGGTAATCAATGTGTTGGATTCTTTCCTCTCATTCTTAAAGGTTTATGATAAGAGAAAAGCCCATAATATGACCTTTTTGATGTTAGACCTTAGGTATAAGAGCTTTCGTATAATATCCTCATTTATTGGAATGGAGCAAGTTGTTGCTTTTGTTGAGGAATATGATAGGAAACCTTATATCCTATCTTGGTGAGATTAGAGAGGAATTTTGTTGACCAGGATATTTTTTATTAGGATTATAATTTGGATATATTTGAATAAACATTATTAGAATTCCTAATTTTTTTTACTAAAAATTTTGGTAAAAAAAACCCATTTTGGACATGCGTAAAAAAAACCTCTTAGTCATTTTGGACATGTCATTTTGAACCTATCCCTTGTGATTGCGCCATGTACTTTTTGACCCAACCTAAATTGGCATTTCTAACTAATCATTTTGACTTGTCAATATAACAATCAAATGATTTTTTGACTAATCAAACACCATTTTGACTAAGCAAATGCCACATGGCATTTAAACATTGGCCATTTAGGTTATGCCACGTGACATTTGAACATTGGCCATTTAAGTTATGCCATGTGGCATTTAAACATTAGCCATTTAGGTTATGCCATGTGGCATTTAAACATCAACCATTATGTTATGCCACGTGTCATTTAAACATTGGGCATAAGCTATGCTACATGGATAGGACCTAAACAACCTAGGTTAGACCTAAAATTAGATACTTACTTTTAAGGTCCCTATGTCTAGGTACCTACAACCTAAACTCCTAAACCTAGGTCTAGGAGCTTATAACTAACAACTACATATAGAAGCCTAAAAAAGGCTAAGGCAACCTAAGCTATGACCTTTACTAGGTTTAAATGTACACCACCTAAATTAAGCCTACACCTAGATGACCTAGGTAAGAAAATCCTATTTCATTTTGAATTTGACCTTTAAGGTTGAGCCTTTTTAATTAGCTCATCCCAAAGGGCCTTAGTTTTAAAAATATTTCTTATGTCTTCAATGCTTATGGTGCATCTATTTATATTGCTCATCATTTGGAAAGGATAACAAATAATATAAGACAAACTTTTGAAAGAGAGAAACATTTTCATGTTCACACAACACTAGAGTCTAAAGTTCACACAACATTATTCCTAAATAACTATGTAAAATACATAAATTATGTAAATAAATAAAGAGGTAGGTAAATATGTATGTTAATTAAGTTAAAATAAAAATTAGTAATAGTCCTTATATATAATATTTTAGGTGTCCATCCATCCGGTTGTCCTCCTTGGGGGTAAGGGGGTTAGGGTTAGCATGCCCTTCATAATGAATATTTTTGGGCTTATGATATAATTTACCTTATGCTTTACAATTTGGGGGGGGGGAGTAAGGCCCATGGGTGGGGTGCGTTTTAGAAATAAGGGGTCTAGGAGGAGGGGACCTTACCCTATACTTAAGTAATTTTTAGTTTTTACACCATGTAAAGACTTGCAATAAACTAAATTTTGCCAAGTTGGGAATTGGGATCAGGTTTTTTTTGTTATAAATTTTTTTAAATTAAATTTATTTATAAATTTGTGATATCAAAAATTTGACGAAATTTTCGAAAATACTAGGAAAATTAGTTGATTTTACACTAGGGAAACAAAAAAAATTCCCTATTTACACTAGAACTTGGGATCCCTTTTGTTTCCCTGGTTACCTTTCCCACAAAACGGACCTTTTCACCTATCTCCCCCCCTTCAACACAACAACCCTCATTAAACCAATGAACGAAGAGGAAGAGGAGGCCCCTTTGGAGGACCCGCGTGTCCACCAGAACCGTCTTGCCTAGGAGAGGCACGTTCTCAGTTTTAAATAAATAAATACAATTTAAAGAAACTGGGGGACTTCATAGTGTCCGAAGGTCACGGGTACCCACTAATTAATATATAACTATTTAGTTATAATTAAAAATTACAACCATATTACAAATCTTTGAATTATATAAAATAATCAAGATAATTATAATGTACTATAATGTTGATTGATAATTACAACCAAATTATAACCAATTTTTACAAATTTAACTTAATTCATTATATATTATCAACAATGTATTTGTAATAATTAATAATTAACTATTTAATTACACATTCATTAGTGTATTTTAGTTAAATAACTAGTTAATCAACTAGTAATTTATCATATGTATATAAATGGTTTATCTTAGCCTATATAACTAGGTTACCTATAAGCTAAAATATAGGTAAATAGGTGGAATATACATAGAATATGTATAAATAAATACAACTACATATAAGCAAATTATATTTAAGTTATTTAACCACATACTTACATTACATAAATTATATAGGTGATTAATTTAACCAAGGAAAATTTAATTATGGGAAAATTAGTGATTGGTAAAATAATATTTAAACTAACCACAGCTAAAGTAATTATGGAAAAATTAATGATTATTAAACAAATAATGGCTAAACCAACCAAAAATTTAAAATAATTATGGAAAAAATAACCATGATTAAACTAAAAATGATTGAACTAACTATGAATAAAATAAATATGGCCAAACTAATTAAAGAATAAAAAATTTATGGTTAAACCAATCGTGTCTATATTAAAAATGGCTAAACTAACCATGAATAAAGTTAATATGGTTAAACTAACCAATGAATAAATGTTTTATGGTTAAAAAATTATGCATAAATTAATTATGGCTAAACTAACTAATAAATAAATATTTTATGGAAAAAAATATGTTAAAATTAATTATGGTTAAAATAAACATGAATGAAATAATTATGCCTAGATTAACCATGGTTAAATTAAAAATTGTTAAACTAACCATGAATAAATAAATCTGGTTAAATTAACCATTAATAAATTTAATATGGCTAAATTAAATAATGAATAAATATTTCATGGAAAAAATAATTATGATTAAAATAAACATGAATGAAATAATTATGGTTAAAATTTTAAAAAGTGTTTAAAATAACTATGGCAAAAGAAAACATGGCTAAATTATGAATATTTCTAAATTAACTATGGGTTTATTGATTATGGTTAATTTATTAAGGTAAAATAATAATATGTAATATATATATATATATATAATTATGCTTATAATAGCCATGGTTAAATTAAATATGGTTAAACTAACCATAATTAAAACATATACAACTAAACAAACTATGGTTAATTGAACATGATTAAATTGACCATGGTTAGATTAGTTATGGTTAGTTTTAATTTTAATTAGTTTTTGCATAAGTAGTTGAACTATAATTAATTTCAATGTAGTCAAATTAACCATAATCAAATAGATTATATATATTATTAATTTAATCATGATTCATTTGGTCATGATTCATTTAGTTATGATTAGCTAACTTTTACATTTTCCAACTTTTTTCTAATTGGTCAAACATAGTCAAAATGTTAAATGTAATCCCAAGATACCCAATTAATATTAAATTTTGGAATTGGCCCTTTTGACTAAACCATTGTCCACTTTGACCAAACCTACTTAATTAACCCTATTGATTGAATATTAAAAACCCATCTAGTCAACTTGGTCAATTTGAAAAATAGGAAGTCTAGTAATGAGACTATAAGCACAAATGAACCAATAGAAAAACTCGTCAAGAAGGAGTTTCTAATTTTTAAGAGGTATTAATTTGATGTTAATCAAATGTCCTCTTCAGTGCTAACAAAAACATGAAACAATGTTTCATACATTTGGATTTTTAGTTTGACAAATTTTGGGGATTGTTGGATCCCAAATAAAATAAAAAGATCTTTTATTTGGCTGGAATTTTTATTAACCTTAGGAGATGTCATTTGTAAACAGAAAAGTAATGAAGTTGATTTTGTCAACAAAAATTGACCTAATGATCCTAGAATAGGATGTAAATCTCCATTTAATTTAATAGAATTTTTGAAAGGGATATAGACTTAAAAGAGGAGTTAAAAGAGTTTGAAAGGGAATTTGAAAAGGATGAAGTTGTTGAAATGTAAAAGTTCAATAGAAAAATTGATGGTTATTTTAGATTTTTTTTAAACATCACTTATAATTTTTTCATTTAAAAAAAAATCAAATCAAATCAATAATTATTTAATTCAAATTTATTTTTTAGAAATTAATTTCTAATTTATTTTATAAAAAAGTAATAATTGGTTGGTGAAAATTGGCAAAGGATAATAGTTTATTTTCAAATTTCTAAAAACCAGCATTGTAAGAATTGGTTAATTTTTTAAAAAACAATGTTAATACCCTTGTCCATGGTAAAACATTTTGATTTTGGGGGCGGGGGGGGGGG
>Ga0209611_10004689_pt1 | contig 23276 bp, 24 predicted proteins | sample S1TSphgellanicum_3_FD_187693 | JGI IMG/M metagenome (GOLD analysis project Ga0209611, IMG submission 187693) | Host-associated microbial communities from peat moss isolated from Minnesota, USA - S1T2_Fc - Sphagnum magellanicum MG (SPAdes) (version 2) | ecosystem: Host-associated > Plants > Peat... | reverse complement strand
ATGTCCCCACCCCCATTCATGATTGTTATAGAATATATACTAGAGTGCTTTATGACCACACACTTGAAAAGAGATGAAAAAAAAAAGAATAATGCCAAAAGCAAAGATGTTATTTTATTTATTTATTATTTTTCCCTCTCTTCTCTTCCTCTGCTTGGGGGGGGTCAGCTTGCGGTTGAGAAGCCGGACATGATCGGAAATGGAAGGTGGTGGGCTGCATGGGTGATAAAGTCTCTCATCAAAAGGGAAAAGGAGCTGCTGCTACGACTACTAGTACTAGTGCTGTGATGGTGCACATCATGTTGATGTTTTGATTTGGTTGGTCGGTTTCATAATAAAAGTATTGACGAAGGTAGTTGGACTATAGATGCCGATACCAAATCTAGTTCCATACTATGGAACAGGATACCACCCCACCCACTAACCATGGTTGGGAGCCGGCAATTTCCACTTTCAAAACGCCCACCTCGTGCAGAACAAAACGTTTTGATCTGTGTACAAAAGTGCAACAGAAAATATATGTAGCAGCATTGGAGGTGCTCAAGAAAAAGGAAAGACAGGATGAAACTCAGTTTACCACCAAAATTGGTGGAAAAATTAGTTTGGGTCCCAGTTATCGGTTTGATGCCCTATTATGCCGAAACTGGCCATTCTCGCTCCCTAATCGTGAGACTTTACTGATAACTCTATTGCTATTCAATTGTTTGCTGACCAAAAATTGCTTAGGCTAGTGGGTTAGGGTGAAGGATTTGATTTCAATGATGATTGGTTTAAGGAGGAAAATTTGAGGTTTCATAAGTTGTAGTTGTCACTTGGATGGTTTCAAATTGGAATTTGTTTAGCTTGGTCTTCAGTACAAAGATATGAAAAGGTATTTTTTGGATCTCTATTTATTGAAAGGTTTTTTTTCAACATCACATTCAAATAGATTTTCAATACCCTTTTTCATCTATTTGTATCTCATTTTTTTCAATTGTGAATTCAAATTTCATTCAATGCATTTGAATTCAATTAAGAAAATTTGAATCCGATTCAATTCAATTGATAACCATTTGATAATGAATCTTCAAAAATCTAATGACCTAGTTTAATAAACCAATTATCATCCAAGCAGGTTATCAAATTTTTTAAAAATAATTTAAAAAATAAAACACTTTAAATTTTAATCAAAAAACCCTGCATGATCAATTCACTTTGTAGTTGGAGGAGCTCCAGATATCCCCTAGCAAGCTCTGTCCAGCCCATTTTTTGGGCTTGTCTTTTTGCACTTTATGCAATGTGTTACATGTTTTCCTCATGTTTTACACGTTTTGTAAAGAATATTATTAAATTTGCTCTGTTGTTGTTGGATGCCAAATTTCAACCCAATATATCTCTTGTGAGAAAATAAGTGTAAAATCCACAAAATAAATTTAGTATTGAAATGGAGCAATTATTTATTTATTTATTTATTTAACATAAGTGCAAGGTGAAAATAATCAAACCTTGTGGCAAAAATCACGTTCAGAGCATTGTTGAGCACTTTTTGCATTGCATAATTCTCGTTAAGGGTGTTTAACATCTTTGCAGCATGTCAACTCACAACCTGGTCTTACAAGAGCTCAATCCGACTTTTGTTATTTTCTCATCTTTTACTTGACTTTTTCTGAATTTTTCACCAAATTTTGTTTTTCCGAGCATGTAAACTTTGAATGCATTGGTTGAGTTTGTAATCTTATTTGGGTATATGAGTAGATTGAGCCACATTTCTAACTAAAGCTCCAATAGAAATAAACTGAGATAAAAACTCCCTTGTTGCATCTTTAAAAACACAACAAAGGAATAACATGTATCAACCAAAAAAACAAAAAAAACAAAAAAAAAACCACCATTTCACTCTTGTGTGACACATAATTGTCACTCCTGACATATTCCATCCTTTACCCTAAGCTTGAGTTCTTTGAAATGCAAATGCCAATAAGTAAGCATATGATCCCTCCTACTCTTAAAGAAAGAGCAAGCGTAATGACCCTCCCCCTCCAACGCCTTGTGATATACATATGTTGAGCTTCACGATAATGTTTGCTTCATGGCTTATGATGGGTAAAGCTCGGAAGGGGCACATTCCCAAAACATAGGGTTGGACTTGGCGGTTATGGCCTTGTCCTAGGTCCTTTATTCTCAAAATGTCCCCATAGTAATTCTTTGCCCTAGATGTACGTAAATCATCCGCACTTTTTTTCTTTGTATATTTAGGTAGTTCCTAAATCTAAATATGTCATGTTCGGCTTCATTTGGAAAATGTCGCTTGAGGAAAGGATAATGTCATGGCCTAGGATATTTTGGGATACTTTGATTTTTTTAAACTTACTTGAGACTTACGTTTTACAAGATCTTCTAAAATCCAGAAGGGGCCCAATAGAGAGGGGATTTCGAAAGATTTAATTTTATAATTAATCATTTCAAAAAAGATAAAAATAAATATCGTTGCTTTACACAGAGGAAGGTCTTTGCTATGGGGCCTTTTCAAATTTTTGACCTCCCTTGTTGGCCTATCAGCCTCGGGGATCTCAAATCCGGAAGGCCCCCCATAGGAGGACCTTCTCCTATACTTTAGGGCTTTTGTTTAAAATATTTATTGTAGGTTGAGACAAGAAAATTGGTGAGATTGAAAAGGGTTAAGCAAAGAAGAAGGGCCTTTAATAGTAGTAGGTACAGGCTTATTGCTACTATGTATGTATTCTCACAGTCTCTTATCACCAACTGCTTAATGTAAGTTACATTCTCTCTATTCCTGTGTCTTTTGCTCTGGTACCCATTTCTCCTTCTCTCCTCCACAATCTTCTACAGCTTCAGATTCTGTCAATCTTTTTTGTCCCTGGAGTTCAATTTCATGCTTTCATTTTAAAAAAATTTCACGTTGCTAGAAAATTGAATCATATTGGTTGATGCAATAATATAGCATTTAAATGTTTGCAAAAGTTTGAATCCATCTCAGTTGGCTTGAAATCCCAGAGTCTCTCTAGAAAAGCATAACATGCATGTTCACTGAAACTCTGCTTGAAAGATCTGGTCTGGAATTCTCATGCACTTTGTCCTTGAATGTTTTTTTGTTCTTTTAGTTTGGCATAGAAGGGAAAAAACACTCGAGGATCTTTTGTGAGGGAAGAAGTAGGGACTGTGGGGGGCAGGGGGTTATATAATGGCAAATTATGAATCAAACATTCTTCAAAGCTTTGTGGGTTTTGTGGTAATTCTATCAGTTGTTTTGATAGTGAGTGTCCCACAAGCCTATGGTAGACATCAGGGATTGACAATAGAGAAGAAAATTGGTAATTCATTGGGTTCGTGGGATGTGGAAAGCTTGTCCATAGAGCAGCAAGAACGAGTAATCAAACTTGGGGACAAGATGGACATGGGAACTCGCCGTCTTCTTGCTACAGATCCTTACACCACCACTTTTGGCGCATGAAACAATGATGCACAACACTTTGGGGGGGGGGGGGGGGGGGTGCGTGAGGCATGTTCCTTTGTGGAGAGATTGAGTTCTTTTGCAAATGCTAAATGGCAGATAAATCATCCAGTACCTAGAAAAGACGTTGAGGTCTGCAATTATGTGTTCAATTTGCTTATGTAGTAATTGAGCTCAGCTACAATCACTGAAATCTGTTCTTGTAAATGAGGATCCTCCTCTGTAGAGATGGGGAAAAAATGCAGATAGAAAGATAAAGATTCTCAAGGTGAAACAGCATAAAAGACCAAAACTGTTGGGCCATAAATGGACAATTTGCAAAGAGAAAATAACAAATGTTATTTCCACAATGTTATTGTCTGTACTTACATGGATTGAATACAGAATAAGTCTCAAATTCTCACAGGACTTCTAAGCATTGGGGTGAGGTGTGAGGGTTTCTCTTTCAACATTTCAGCACACTTTGAAATATGCACATCACAGGATGAAACTTCCAAATGTTTTTTGTCTTCACATACATCAGGACATACATCTTTTGCTTGTGCAATACAAATGATATATCTAGATGAGTATTGCAGAGACATCTCCACAACACCACTTTGCAGGTAACATGACAGCAAGTGCAGTCCTAACCTTAGGAGAGGTGCTCACAATGTTAGACCCATCACCTTCATCACCAGAAACAGTGACAAGCTGCCATGACTACCCACTTATTTCATCTGCTCCTGACAGTGGGTGTAGATATGAGTATACACATCTTTTGCTTGCGCAATACAAAATATATGTGATAAACTGCTCAGCAACAGTTGTGAAACTAGAGATGCCAGGTGACTCAGAAGGGCTGCTGCATTCTTGACTGAAATTCAAATGTGAACCTGCTCAAATGGAGAGGCAACCAGTTCCACAAATGTCAGAGCAGTTTCTAAACCTTGGGCCATCTGAAAATTCAACAATTTGGATCCCATGCCTAAGTACAAACATTTCTATGCTATCAATATGATGAGGACTATGGCACCCTTCAATCTGCCTCTAATAAAGGTTCTGTAACATTCATTGCTGCTGCCTGTGCACAAAAAAGACAACAGTGAGCACAACAGCACAACATCAGCAGCTTGCATAGTTGCCAATAACATCAGGAAAAAGAATTCAAGCTTACTGCATTCGAGAGCTGCAACAAGCTTTCTGTCACATGTCCAGAATCAATCATTCTTAATTAACAATTCAGTATTGAGTTGTTACTGTACATCTCATTCTCTTTGATTTGCTGCAATGACCAGTCTTTGCAACTTGCTTTGTGATATTTGCAATTGTTTTGTAGCAACTTGTGTGATCCTAAGGTTGAGTGGAGAGCTCGTTGTGAATCCGTGTTTTACGCATCCCTATTCTCTCATTGTTCTATTATCAATTTTCCCCAAAATATACTCCAGTGCATACGGTTTCACAAAACACCCCCCCCCCTTCCCCTCCTTTACTGCACAGACATGGATGGATGATAAGCCTCCCACAACTGCAACATAACTACTCATTCATGAACATCCATAACCCTGACGATTTAATCCAATGTAGGGATACGTTAAATCCAATGTAGATGACGATTTCCATCCAATGTAAAGTACGTTAAAAATTCTTTTTGTGACGATGTAATCCCATGTAGAGTTACGATATCTGTGTACGAAAATTTCATCCAATTTAGAGTACATTATTCAGTATGTGACCATTTAAATCCATGTAGAGTAAGTAATCTGTATGTGCCGATTTCATCCAATGTAGAGAGTACGTTTTTGGGTTTGTAATGATGTAATCCCACCGTAGCCTACGTTATCTGTTTATGACGATTTTGGATTTCATGGACGTTGGACACATTTTCATCCACTTACAGGATCGACAGGAGGAGGACCCAATGGTCCCAAGAGTTTTGTACCGGGGGTAGGTAACAATAGTATAGACCGGAGGACTAGAACCAGCGGTCCGAGGAACAAAGGCGATGTACCGGAACGTTAACGGCCTCTTGCGACGACTACACGGAAGAGATGGCCCAGCGAGCGAGCGAGAGAGCGAGCGAGTCTGGCGTCGCTGGCACGGGCTTCTCACGCCGTTTTCTCGCAGTAATCTTTGCGGCTTCTTGCCTTCCTAGCGATCCTTCCCATCTCTAGGAACAAAAGGAGTCTCGCTTTGTGTACTGGATCTGGTTGTTTGAGAAACGAAGAAGTGGAATTGCATTCCAGTAATGTTCCACTAGGCGCAATGAGACGTCTAATTGCAGCGGATGCAGCGCTCTGTACTCTACTACTTGCGCTCGCGTTTCTCCACATTCAAAGTGAGTGTGTCGCCTATAGACTCAGTTTACCGGTGTTAGAGCTCGCAGTGGCCCCGACCCACTTGCATTTCCTATTGCCCCTTCACAGAATTTGTCATAGAACCAACACATTGTGCACTCCTCTACTGCTGCAGCTTCATATTGATTACATTACAACGGCAATTTGCTGCATTGCAGGTCCACATGCACGAGTGAATGCTGAAGATGGTGAGGTGGAGAAGCCTGAAGACGATGCTCCCAAAATTGAGGAGCCAGTTCGAGGTTTGCCTGCTGGCTTGACCACAGATGCCGAAGTTGTGCAAAGGTGAATGCTGCCGAGCAAGCTTTTGAAGTCAAAGCTCGAACCTCTGATGAATGAATGAATGCGGTGGCATTGTGTCATGTACATTGATTGCTTGCCAATTTAGCTTCTGATGTGGAGTCTACTGAATTTTTCTTAATGCAGAGAGGCCGAGTCCATTTCTGCAAGACATTTGAGGTCACAGAATTCCCAGAAATTTGAATTCCAGGCAGAGGTTTCAAGGTTGATGGACATCATCATCAACTCACTATACAGCAACAAAGATGTTTTCTTACGAGAACTCATCTCCAATGCCTCAGATGTGTGTGCAGCAGTTCCTGCTCTCTTGGGGTTTGTATACATATGTGTCTGAGTTTTGTACCAGAAAACACTGAATTACATATTATTTGTCTGGTCTCAGCAGTTCTTTTTCTGTGTATGATTTTACATTGTGGCTCATGTGGGTGGATCTCAATTTTGTGGTGTACAGGCCTTGGACAAGATCAGGTTCTTGTCTCTCACAGACAAGACTGTTCTCGGAGAAGGAAATGATGCTAAACTCGACATCCATGTAAGAAGTGATTGATGGCAATTCTTTTTTGCAGCCAGGCTGAAATGCATTTGGAATTTGAATCTGCTACTATTCTGCACAACTAAGCTTAGCTCCAATGTTGGACAGATCAAACTAGATAAGGTGAACAATATTCTTACAATCCGGGACCGAGGAGTTGGCATGACCAAAGAAGATCTCATCAAGAATCTGGGTACTATTGCCAAATCAGGCACATCAGGTGTGATCCAGTTTGCTGAGTCAACTCTTGTGGAATTACTTGATTGACATACATGTCCATGTCATAAGTAGAGCTTGTTTGCTGCTGAGATACATGCCTATCACATGGAGACCATTGATGTTGAACATGAAATGTCTTGACAATGTGCAGAAGGATGTGTGGAGGAAGTTCTGACAAATTCCCTTGCTCTATATGATTTGCTGGAAATTTTACAGCTTTTCTGGAGCAGATGCAACAAGGAGGAGACTTGAACCTGATAGGTCAATTTGGAGTCGGGTTCTATTCAGTGTACTTGGTTGCAGATTATGTTGAAGTTATCAGCAAGCACAATGACGACAAACAGTACGTTTCTCTGTTGCTACTCAAGAGAATTTTGGTTGCAAAAGTTGGTTTCAAATCCATCAACAATATGAAAGCCTGAGGCAAATCTATGTAATAGAGATAGATCCCAATGGTTGGGGTTGAGTCCTGTTTGCCATAAGCAGGTATATTTGGGAGTCAAAAGCTGATGGCAAGTTTGCAGTCATTGAGGACACTGAGAATGAGCCTCTAGGTCGTGGCACAGAAATCAGGATTCAACTAAAGAAAGATGCAAGTGAATTATATGCTGAGGAAGCCAAACTGCGGGTATGTACATATTAAGTATCACAAGGATGCCAGTTTGGTCCCTCTTACATATACCACATGCATGTGCTGAGATAGGAATGGACAATTGATTTGTCTCAATATCTGGATTCTTGAATCAGGAGCTTGTCAAGAAGTATTCAGAGTTCATAGATTTCCCCATCTACTTGTGGGCAAGCAAGGAGGTTGATGTTGAAGTACCGGCTGATGAGGAAGAGCAGGCTCAGGATGACAGACCTAATGGTGAACTCATAGTGCCTTTTTTTAATTCCTTTGTGGAATGCGGAATTGGGATCTGCTATTCCTCCTTGTGAAGTAAAACAGTAACAGTGTTTGACAGTGTTTGTCTCTTTGAATTTTCTCAGGATATTTAAGCCATTTTCACAGCAGCAGTTGTTGGCCTCCACCAGTCTTCTTTCTGGCTCTGTTCCTTACTTTTCAAGTCTTATGTTTCTCAGTTTGTGCTTTAAAAAGTACTCAGCTGCTGATTTTCCTAGTGTTGGCAATGGTTAAATGTGTGCAAAGATTCATCAGATGAAGAAACAACTGAAGAAGTGGATGACATGAGAGAAAAGAGTGAGTACCACATATACCTTCCAATGAATTACTGTTGTCCTTCAGACTTGAGTTGTCATGCTGGACTTGTGTTGAGACCCTAATCTTCCTGCTCCTGGGTGGTTTGTTAGTGAGATGATATTGACATATCAAAGGCATTCAAGACAGTGACGTTGTTGACATGCATTTTCACATGGATCTGACCATGCAGAGCTGATGACAATCAAGGAAACACAGTGGGACTGGGAGCTTCTGAATGATGTAAAGGCTCTTTGGTTGCGCAATGCTAAAGATGTTACTCCTGACGAATATGACAAATTCTACCACTCTTTTACAAAGGTAATATATGTGCAATGTGAATTGTTTTGTCTTGATGAAAGCATTTTTCAACCTTTGAAAATAGATTCCCTTCATCTGTGGGTCATTGCTTTTTAGACTGAATTTCCAGGACTTGAGCGCTGACAAGCCAATGGCATGGACCCATTTCAATGCTGAAGGAGATGTGGAGTTTAAGGCTGTCCTGTTCATTCCACCAACTGCTGCTCCAGATTTGTTTGAGAATTACTATGTGAACAAGGCTACACTCAAGTTATATGTACGGCGGGTCTTCATCTCAGACACGTTTGATGAGCTTCTTCCCAAGTATCTGAGCTTCCTCAAGGTTTATGTTCCAAACCTTCTTGGACCTGTAACTTCTTCAAGCAGTTCAGTTACTTTCGCAGTTGGTTGTTGAATTCCTTTCATAAAATTTTGATGCTTTCTTTTTTCATGTTGGTCATGGGTATGCAGGGTATAGTTGACTCAGACAGTTTGCCATTAAATGTATCCCGAGAGATGCTGCAGCAGCATGCTAGCTTGAAGACAATCAAGAAGAAGCTAGTCCGCAAAGCCCTGGACATGATCAGGCACATTGCTGATGAAGATCCTGATGAAAAGTTGGAGGCTGATGAGTCAAGTAAGGCCATTGCAGCCCTAAAAAGCCATTCCTTTCTTACAGTACCAATTGACTGTATCTCAAGGTCAGGGGACCAGAATTTTTGGTTGAGAGTACAGAAAGTGGTGCTTCTCATCAGTGTGGCTTCAAAGGTCCACCACATTGGTGTTTTAAACCTTAGTCTCACAGAACAATGGATTCCCATTGCAGGGTGACCTCAAACATCTATGTCTTTATTCCATACTAGCATTATTCATGGACCTTAAACCTTGGTCTCACAAAGATACTTGTCTTTCTGAAGATGAGGATGAAGACAATTTGGATGAGGATGCGGACTCTGGAGTGAAGAAGGGGAAGTATGCCAAATTTTGGGAGCAGTTTTCAAAAGTAATTAAGTTGGGCATCATTGAGGATGCGATGAATCGTGACCGTCTTGCTAAGCTCCTACGATTTCACAGGTTTCCATTGGTTGTTGAATCATACATTGATAGATGCAATGGTGCTCTGATGAAATTGTGTTTGTATGAATGAGAAATGTAATTGGCCCTCTAAAGTGTGAAGAGACTTCTTGGAACCCTTATTTTTTGGCAGTTCCAAGTCTGGTGATAAGCTGATATCGCTGGACCAGTATATCATAAGAATGAAACCTGGGCAAAAGCAGATATACTACATCACTGGTCAGGATAAAAAACAGTTGGAGAAGTCCCCACTCCTGGAAAACCTTTTGAAGAGGGGCTATGAGGTACCTGAAATTTCCATTGTCCTTGTTCCAGTGTAGATGCATCACGTATGGATATGAATATCCCTGTCATAAGATAGATCTTGATATTCAGCATCTTTCAGTGCAGCTTTGATGACTAAAAACATCTTGACCTGCTTCAAAACACTTTCCACCTTGCTCAACCTTTAAGCAAACTTGGCAGTTGGACTGAAGCAGAAATGTATGTTTGCTTCATCTGCATACAACACCTGCATTGCAAGTATGCAGAATTGTCTGCTCATCAGCTGTGAAGAAATCCTTGGTGTTATTGATTATAATGAAGTATTCTATTGTTGTTGGGGGTTGGCGGGGTTCAGATCCTTTTTCTGACAGATCCGATTGATGAGTACTTGACCCAAAACTTAACTGAATATGAGGGCAATAAGTTCCAGAATGCATCCAAGGATGATCTCAAGATCAGAAGCAAATATGACCAAGCCAGAACCAAGGAAATCAAAGAATCTTATAAGGAGGTTACCAAGTGGTGGAAGGATATTCTTGCTGGGGAAAATGTGGAATCTGTAAAGGTACAAATTTGTTCTTTCACTACTTGGGTGGATTTTTCTTGGCTCTTGATTTTGAAAAGGTAACAAGTTCTATGACTGGGGCAAGTAGTGGTAATGGAGACATTCACAATCAGGTCATAGATGCAGGAGGTACCGGTTAACCAAAGTTAAGTGGGCAAAGCTCTTGCTAAACAAACTTGATTTCCCAGTTTCTTTACTAAGCTGTAAGAGCAATGCTTTGCCTGAGTCAATGCTCTTGTGCTCATCTGTAGATTGCAACAAATTATACTAGTCACTGTGCATATTTTCTGAACAAAATCCAGTTTGTCATCTTTGCTCTACTCCATGCCATTTGACCTTTGGGGTTATAGGGAAAATGAAGGGCCTTGTTCGTAGTATGGTGAAGGAACCACATACATGTGAAGGGATTTAAGCAGGAAATTCATTCCATCACCTTTTGGTGTCTTTGGGGAAGGTGAGCAACCGGCTGGCAAATACACCTGCTGTGGTGGTAACATCTAAGTATGGATGGTCTGCCAACATGGAGCGGATCATGAAATCTCAGACGTTGTCAGAACCTGCAAAACTGGGCTACATGGGAGGGAAGCGGATCCTTGAGATCAACCCAAGGCATCCCATCATCAAGGAGCTTCGTGAGAAAGTTGCTCTAGATTCTGAGGTGCATCTTCTAACCATGATGTACAGGCCTATTCTCACATTAGTAGGGACATAAAATAACAGAGCTGGTATCCATTTCCATTACACTGTTCCATGCATGTTAGTAATTGATATTAATCAGAACCTTCAGTGGAGAATCCCAATTGAAAATTTGATTTGGAGCAGAAAGTATATCTAAGGAGTGATCATGAGAATTTTCAAAGGTTTATGCTGACTTAAGACTCTTGCAATCAATCTGATTTCTCCTATACAGACATTTGAGCATTGTCTCCATTTGCACTTAGCTTGCAGGATGAAAGTGCAAAGGAGGCAGCAAAGCTAATATTTGAAACAGCCTTGTTGGAAAGTGGGTTTGTTCTGGAGGATCCAACGGACTTTGCCACCCGCATTTACTCTGTGATCAAGTCCAACTTGAATGTTAGCCCTGATGCAGAGGTTGATGATGATGATGATGATGATGACACAGAAGATGAAGTTGAGAAAGAGGAGGCTGACATGGAATTTGAAATTGCATCAGAAGACAAAAATGACAATCCACAATTCAACTTAGATGAGGTAATACTCTGACAAGCTTTCAGTGAGCAAAACCGATATTTTCATAAAGATTTATGCACACATGTGTACAGCATTAGTCCTGAGATTTTGATATGAATGAACCATCTTTCTTTTGTACTACAGGAGACCATGGAGTTGGGAGACATGCAAGATGCCCAGTCAGAACTCCCAATGCACGTAACAAGTTCTAGAGAGCCACTCAAAGATGAGCTCTAGAAAGGGACACACTAAAATTATATGAACTGGAAGTGCGCAAATTGTTCAATCAACAACAAGCGATTGTTGGTTCACGCTGGTCCTGGTCCTTTTCATCTTTCCATTAGTACTATGTAGGCCTTTTTTTTCATCTTCCATGGTTGTTATCCCATTTGTGCTTTTGAGTAGTTTTCCTTATAGGGAGGAAACTCCAGGGTGTTCAATATAAGAACGCTAATGCTAATTCCAGTGACGAGTAATCAGAACTGGTGGTATATGGGAGACTATGTATGGTTGTTGTCCATGGACCATTCCAAAGACAATTTCAGAAATAACGACCTCGTTTTCAAACCTAACTACTTCATTTCTTTCTTAATAAACTACTTCCTTTCTCTTCTTCCCTATTAGCTTTCTTAATAACTATTTTTCACCTTTCCCCAATAATTACCTCCATTTTATAATTACCTCACTCTTTTTTCCTATCCACCAAAATGGATATAAAAAAAACAAATTAACATTTGTTCAAAGAGATGCAAGAGTCTCATATTATTGTGCTCAAAATATATATAGAATGAAAAACCAAAAAGAAAAAATACCCATATTAAAATTCTAGATTTGTCTTCAATTCACAAATAACTCCTCACCCATAAATCTCCATTGGTCATGAAGATTTAGTCGAAAGCTCACTATTTTTCAAGTGAGTAGGAGAGTGCTAGGTAGTTGAAATTGTTTTAAGGTAGGGTTTTTGCTTGTTATAATTTGAGTAATTATATACTATACATCCCTTGATCCTAGGCATGAGTATAGCAAAATCTAAATGGACATAGTAGGGGGAGTATGTACATGTGCATGATATTACCAACGGTATGTATGTATTATATTGTAATACATGGGCTAGTTTGACATTAATTAAATGATTTATGAATTAATTTTTTTATAAAATCATAAAATCATTAAATATGTATATATATATTATTATTTTTAAAAATTAAATATTTTTTTCCCCAGCTTGTTTATTCTTTCATAAAGAAATCAAGTGATTTGTCTATAATATGTGCATGTGAAAAAGTAAACAACTTTAAGAGAAAGAATTATAATAACAACTCTTTCAATATTCTAAAAGTAAATTATTCAACCCTCTTACTTAATTCATGAAGTTGCAATGAACATCAAAATTTAACTCATTAATACTAAACCAATAAAAAAGAATAATAAATAATAATTGACTCTTTCATTTTTTTAAAAGTAAAATGCTCAACCTTTTTTTTAATTTCATGAAAGTGCAATGGGTGCTAGTTTTTTACATAATTAATACTCAAAACTCTCTAGATTTGCTAATAAAAAAATCTCAGCCTTTGTTGAATATAAAAGTGATTTTAAAATGAGTGTTGAATTGAAGATTTTTTAAAAATTAAATATTTGACAATTGGGTTGTTGAACTGGCCCAGGTATGTAGTATGTATGTATGATATTCCAATTTTCAAAACAAGGATAAAAAATTACATATAGTAAAGGACGTCATGAAGCATCATTTCATCCATCTGTCCCATCATCCATCCGTCCATCTGTCCGGTTATCCATCCATCTCGTCATGGTCTGTATACTTCGATGGGGCGAAGAAAGAGTGGCATACAGACATGGTGCGGCAGAGAATAATATATATAAGTGTTGTAATTTATTTATTTTTTTTTTATTTTGGGGTTTTTGGACTTAGGTACACTCATCCTGTCTCTTTCTCAACAACTGAAAGAGTTGGGTTGAGCTTTTTTTTTTTTTTTTTGAAATTTTATTTAAAATATTGGAAATTTTCAATGCTTTTTACATTGCCATAATTTTTTATTATAGTTCAATGGATGCCAAAGCGAGCAGCCGTTAAGCACGCTTTTATTAGATATTGGTAATTTCAAGGCTTGCATTTGCCATAATAATAATGGCAATGGATGTCAGTTGCCATTTTAGCACACAAACTTAATAGATATATTGGTAATTGCAATGATCAGATTGCCCAGAAAAACAATTTTGCCAATAATAATAATATGCTGGATGCCAAAGGTATTATTATGATGCATGTAAAAATTGGCTGCACCAGAAACCATAACCATTATGAACAGGGAGGGGGTCTGGATACTGGAACTTATCAACATACAAAAACAAAGAAATAATTTTCAACAAATTGATACCTACTAAATAAGTAACTTACTACTTACTTACAAGTTGAACAACGTTAGGATATATTTGCTGTCTCCGGTCTATTCCCATGGTCAGCTGTGTGTGTTGCTATCTCATGGTCACAAGCAGCGCAAACATCAAGATTTTCAGCGGCCAGGGTTCCCATGGATACATGTGGAATGTCGTATATAAAAAGAGGTTTTGGAAATGTAGTTTGTAATTGTAATTTTGTAATATGTACTGTCAAATACACACACACCTGTGCATTAGGCACAGGGTTCAAACTAGTTGACATAATGGGACTTGAGGTGAGACATCCTTTGAACAGACAACCACTTTGAAAATTCACAAAATGTCGGGTTTTGGCAAATTTTCGCCAAAAAAAAACGAAAAAAACTGCTCAAGAGTCAAACAAGCAATCGCCCACATCTGTTGTTAGTTAGCAGTCGCTTTTTTTAGGATTGAAAAAAAAAAAAAAAAGCCAAATTGGCGACCAACCATTCATCTATCCATCCATCCATCCATCAGAACATGATGAAAAAGGCAGTGATCATCCATTGAAAGATTTAGCCAAATCTGGCTATAAACCATATATGAAGTACAAATTTTATTTTTAAAAAAAATCATACTTCAATATTTATTTTGGGGTACAGACTGAAAACTAAACCCTTTTTTTCCCCCCCTCTCACTTATGGCAATTGAAAGCCTCCAAGAAAATCACTTAATTTTGCGAATTTTGAAATTTTAATTTGTCCTTTTGGTGAAATTTCGCCAATTAAAAAGAACACTGGAACTTGTGGGTGTCACAGCACATGGAAAAACCATATATATGTAATATGGCAAAATAGCAAAATAAGGGAAGTCAAATTGGCAAAATGGCCGAACAAACAAACGGAATTCGATACTTTTGACTTTTCATAAAGAGAGAGAGACACACAAAACACACGCACAAGTGAGGACAAGAATATAACGCCAGCTCGGATCGGACGGTGGAGAGAGGATGAAGGAAGGATCAGACGGCGTTACGAGCTGGTGGGGTCCGGTGCCTGGAGCTTTTGCCGCATTTGGAGATGTCCACAAGGAAGAAGAAGAAGAAGAAGAGGAAGCAGCAGCGAAGAAGCATACCAATCGGGAAGAAAATTGTACGCGTCCGCCCCCTCGCCCGCACTCGCGTGTTCTTTCCTCCTCTCTTCTTTTGTCTCCTCGTTGCAATTTGGTTGGGGGAGTTGTTTGTTGTCTGGGAGGGAGGTAATCAATTTCTTCTGTTTTACAGCGGGCGAGAGATGAGAAGAAGAGAGAGAGAGTGAAGGGGGCCTCCTGGAGAGAGATGAGAAGAAAATTTGAAGCTTGTTGTGCCTCAACTCACGGGTTCTGTGATTTGGAGAAGGCGATCATGGAAGGAGGAGCCACATGAAAGAAAGGAGCAGGAGGACTAGGAGAAAGAGAAGGAGAAGGAGCGGTGGTGATGGGTACTGTGTTTTCTGAACAAAAGAGTCATGGGCTCTGTGAGTACAGGCCGAGGAGGAAGGTCTTAGAGAGAGACACAGACACAGACACAGACGCGCATATAGACAGACATACAAATAGACAGAGAAGGAAGGGTTAGAGGAATCATCGCGGTTGTCAGGAATTCAACTTCCTGTATGCAGGCAGGCAGGCAGGCGTCAGTGTGTACCTACTTGAGGAAGGATTTGGCAACAACAACAACAACAGAAGTTGCATCCTGAGAGTTGCAGGCAAGAGCAGATCAAAATGGTTCCTGAGTTTGTTCATGTTCAAGTTCAAGGTCAGCGTTCAAGAGAATCAGATGAGGGAGATGTTGAAGAGCTCTGGTGTTGTTGCAAATTTGTTTTGCAGCAAGGGTGTGATGTCCTAGGAATGTGTGTATGAGATTCTTTGATTCCACACTGTGGTCACGAGACTGAACAAATGATCTAGGGTTTAAGGGATAGAGCAAGTTCGGGAAGAAGATTTGACGATCTATGTCGAAGCCACGTCCAGATCGTGCCAAAGGACTGAAGCTGGGGAATGTCTTCTCCAGTTTGTATGGGGATTTCAATTCTCACACTGGGGGAGATCGGCTCAGCAGTTCTCCGACCTCCGACCATGACAAGGGACAGCAGAGACTCACGAAACAAGATTGGAGAAAACGAACAAGCTTTGGAGTACGGGGGAACGATACTGCCAAAGAGTTGCAGGATCTTTGTAACCTCTTAGGTGTGGAGTTCAATGATGGACTTGGTATACCTGCAGCTGACTGGGAGGCCCGGAAGTCTCTAAACAGTCGATCTGCATCTCCTGTCAGCAGTCAGCCTATTTCTCCCACATGTGCACCTGGTTTGTTTGCTTATTCTTCATCAGATGGGGATGACTTTAGGTTTGATTTGCAGACTACCAGTCAAGATTCAAGTCCTCCTGTTGCATCTCCTCTTCTATCTCCTATGATGTCTCCTGGTAGGTTGCTCAATGCTGGAAAAGAGCTGAAGAAACATCTGCGTCCTCCTAGAGACATTCCTCCAAAGCCTGTCCATTCTCCTCAAAAGACTGGAGATCTCTTTTCTCCCTCCACAGGGTCTTCTTTTCAGCAGCTCAAAGAGGTTTTTCATGCTACCTTGAATTCTCAAGACACCACAGGTAGCAGAAGTGTTTCTGTTGAGACATCATCTTCAACAGCTTGGAATGAGGAAGTTGAGCTTGATCACCAGCATTCAGAACCAACAATGAAGTGTGAGGCATTGTCTCCTCCAAATTTTTGCGAACTGAAACCCCATGGTGACAACTTTGAATGCAAGTTAGATGTAAAAGGAGAGCGAGAAGCAGAGGTCTTGACAATGAATGGAAATGGAGGAAGCTTTGTCAAGGGTTTTCTGACAAGGGAAGCCAGATTACCTCCCCTGCTGGTTACACCATCACACATGGGTGTAGGGCATGTTTCTGTCAAGCAATCACCAAGGTATCCAAGTCCAGGACCAATATCTTGGCATGGAAAGCAGAGTCAAAGCCCTCCACCAATGGAACACATTGACACAAAACCTGCAAATGCAGATTCACATGCTGTAGACAATGCACCACAGCACCTGACTGACCCATGTCAGGTTGCCTCTCCTGTAGACAATACTGCACAAGCCATGTCAGCAAAGAGTTCCAAGATGGTTGAAAGTGATCTGGCCAATTTAAATCTTTGTGATGCAGTGCACAAAGATGATCCACTGCAGGTTCCACCAAAAACACCGTCATGGTGTTCCAAATGGAGGAAAGGTGACCGGTTGGGCAGTGGATCTTTTGGAACTGTTTATGAGGGAGTTGGCAACAACGGACGTTTCTTTGCTGTGAAGGAGGTGTCTTTGTTAGATGAAGGCAGGCAGGCTAAGCAGTCTATTCTACAACTTCGGCAGGAGATACTTGTCCTGAGTGAACTTAAACATGAGAATATTGTCCAGTACCTAGGCACACAAACTACCGAGGACAAGCTTTACATCTTTCTAGAACTTGTAAGCAAAGGATCATTGGCATCTGTGTACAAGAAGTATCCCATGTTTGAAGAACAGGTTCGTGTATACACTCGACAAATCCTTCATGGTCTCAAGTACCTACATGACCGCAAAATTATTCACAGGGATATAAAATGTGCAAACCTTCTGGTGGATGTCAATGGGGTAGTCAAGCTTGCTGACTTTGGAATGGCTAAGGAGGTAGATAACATGGATAAGCTCAAGTCTTGTAAAGGAAGTGCATACTGGATGGCTCCTGAGGTCATTAATATCACACAGAGTTATGGTATTGCAGCTGATATTTGGAGTCTGGGATGCACTGTGCTGGAAATGGTAATGGGGAAGCCTCCTTTATCAGATTTAGAGTGGCATGAAGTACTTTGGAAAGTTGGGCATGGGGAGGCCCCACCCATCCCTGAGAATCTGTCATGTGACTTGAAAGATTTTGTTAAGCAATGCTTGGAAGTGGATGTCAAGAGGCGGCCCACTGTTGATATGCTCCTTACACACCCCTTGGTTTGTAGTGAGCCAATATCCGGTCCTTTCAAGCTTGTAGCCATGACAGAGCTCAGCACCATTGCAGAGGGAAAATCCTTTCACTCGTCAAAGACAGGACCAACCAATGCTACTAATGGAGAGGTCAAGAACCATAGTAATGGCCATGGTTCAAAAGTTGTGAGGGGAAGACTTGGCCGTTCAATGAGAACCATACGAAGTGAACTTAGTATGAGCTCTACCTGCTGCGGGATTCCATTATGATCATTGTTGCACCTGGCTTGCATTTTCTCTCTGAAAATGGGCATGAGTGGAACAGGCAGTTGCTACTCTCACTGCCATACATTCTTGGATAAGCCAGATTAGAAAAGCTCTTACACTAGATTGGCCAAGAATGAATCTGGAAAGCCACATATTTCACTTCTTGTGCCTGGTTAAGTCATCATCTCCTTTGAAAATAGGTTAAAGGTAGTGCTCATGCCTACCTTATGCAAAAAGGATCACCTGAGTTTGTTCTTGGCTATGGAAAATGCAGCATAGGAAGTGCATCCAAAGGCAAATCTCCAACAGGATGCAGATCAAAGTATTGTACATTATAGTTTTTCAGGCCAGCCATGTTGCATGGATGTACTAGAGTCCAAAGATGATTGGCAAATCAATTGTGTTGCTTGCAGCATTTCTGGTACTGCTCCTGTGGGTGGGAGCCTGACAAATAGAATGATGGAACGTGGTATTTCTCTGCGACCTGCTTCTCATTGTGCTTTCAATTTTCAATCAGTTGAATGCTGCATCAAATTGAGAAGCACCTTGGTCTGGTTATTCTAGTTAAATGGATGAATGCTTAATGAGGGATTGAATTGTTCGTTTCTCCCTTTGTTGCCTGATGTCTGCATTGAAGTGAAATTTGGGACTTCCTAGTATCCAACCTTCTGAAATACAATTGCTCGCTCAAGCAGTTCACTGACAGTGGAGTGTTTATATTCTAGTTGCTCATGCAGCTAGGCAAAAACTAGAATATCTGGCTTCATTGTTGTGTGACTGACATCCAATAATACATGTGGCAGGTGGAGGCAATGTGGTGAAGCCTGTGGTTAGTAGTTGTGTTGCACCCCATTGAGAAACTCATGGACCCAGAGGTTTGTGAATTTGTTCTTGTGGACACTTGGATTTTGGAAGTTATGAAAGCAAAATGCACAAAGGTCCCACTTTCTAGAAACCTTGCGTTGTACCAGTTAGAAGTCAATGCATTGCCAGGAATAAAGATGTAGAAGTCAGATAGGAAGATGTTAAATCAGAACAAGTCTTCATTGCAGGCAGTACAAAAGTACTGCCCATTTTATTTTTTCCGTGTCTGCAATACTGCAATATTTTATGTGCAATTAAACAAGTCAAAATGCTATGAAGCATTTGCTAGATGAGCTTTGAATGTCATGTTTGGAGCTAACTATATGGCACTGGTCAGTTACTTCTAAATACACTATTATTTCTAACATGGAGTTGAGGTTTTGTGTTCATAATATAAATATAGTGAGAGAACAGTCGCTTGTTGGATGCTGCTGCTTAACCCAATTGTGCACTTTGAGCGTCTTCACACTTTACCATGTCCAACATAGAGTGCTAATTATTTGCTCATACTCACTTGTTACACATGAACTGTTGGATTTGTGTACCAATATTTATTACATTCAACATAGATTGCTTATTATTTCCCCATCCCCACTAGTGCTTTTTTTGGGGTGAATTTTCACATCTTGGCAAGTGTGACATCTCTAAAGGAAATTAAATGGTAGAAATCTGGTCTTGTTGTTGCAATGTAACTCATTAAGGTATGATTGTAGTCTGCTTGATCTCACATTTGTTGCCAGCACCATCAAGAGATCTTGATCATTAGTTGCCATATCTCTGCAGCAGCCTCTAATCATTCACATGTCCACCCCATGGGCAAAAATTGCCATTGCCTTTCATTAGGGAACTCCATTGCCTTTTGTTCTACTTAACACACAATCACACTCACTGCCTGTAACAACCTTGAAAAACTGTTGATAAATCTGTTAGTAGGATGAGTGTTTACATATGTAGGTTGTATTGTAGCATGTAGCAACGAGACTATGGTATAAATTGATTTGAAGATTTGAGGATCCAACTAAAGCCAAACTCAACAAATCTCCTCCTAGATTGGAGTTTTTATTGTGCATTACAACTTTCATTGCTTTGAATATGTCCTTTGATGCAACATTTGAGTGCAAACTGGGAGGAGCAAGGTGGCAGTTTCAAGTACAAACTAGTTTGTTGTTCCAATGTGTCATCAAGTTTCATCTTTGCATTATTGATTACCTTATTGTTAACACTATTGTTTTGTTTTGTTATGGTGTTGCATCATCGTGTTGGTGTTGAATCAATGGGAGGATTGTCCATCACTATGTAAGGAATAGATTGTTCCACTTCTACTCGTGTTCTTACACATGTTCTTGCCTTCTTTGCATCTCAATTCCTTTTTGGAGTTTTCAACTTTAACTTTTGCTTTCAAAAGTGTTCATTTTTCATTGTTGTACTTTTAAATTTTGGTGTCTATAGTTTGTTTTGCAATCTTGCCAAACTTGGCAATGTGTTGTTTGTTGATATTGGCTACAATGCCCCTCCAATTGTCACCAAATTTAAAGTTTCATCTCTTGTTTTCCATTCAAACTTTTGTAGGGATTTCTCATGTAGATGTCAAGGTCTCTTTTGGAGATGTCACACTATCTCATCTGCCTACCACATTAACCACTCCGAGTCCTTATGCCATTGTCAATCCTTTTATAGTCCCATTGCAAGGTGCTTTTGTTGTAGACCTTGGAAAAAAATAATTAAATGATAAAAACAAAGAATGAAAAAAATTGAATGTGAATTCAATTAAATTTACTAGGATTGATGGAGGATTAGTGGGTTGCTAGATTTAACTAGTCTGAATTTGTGTATGGTGTGGATGGCAAAATGCAATCAATGAGATATAGAATTTGTTCACATATTGAGGAATGAGATAAATTGTTGGCTCCAAAACTCAACTCTTTGATAAAACATTCTAGCCTTAGGTAGTTTGTTGTGAGTTGATTAAAAGTTGTAATGAGTGAATATTTTTTTCAATTTAAGTAATGTTCATGTCAAAAATGAAAGTTTTTATGGAATTGCATGGGATTTCACAATTGTTAATTAGTTAACAAATGGTGGGAAAGTAAAGAAGAAAAAATTACACTCAATTTGTTGCAGTGTGGCATCTCCTCAAGTAGGGCCGCACAATGATGGACTTTGAAAAGTTCAAACCATTTTTCCAATTCTTGAAGTAGAGAACTACCTTGAAAACACTATAGTGATTTTATAAGATGGACCATAGTTGAGGTGATGCATAGGGTTGTTTTGCGTGTGATCAAAATTGTTGCCAAATCTTTGTTTCTTTCAATACGTTGTGATGAGGTGACAATTGTTAACAACAAAAGTTGGTTATATGTGCATGTCTATGTCATTATTAATGAACGCAAGTTCTTATCTTGTTTAACTTGTAGAGGGTGGATGGAACCACTTCGGATAAATTGACAAAAATGATTGTTAATTCACTTGTTGAATATGGAAGTGCTATTGAGGCCGAGCTAGCCCATAAGCTTGTATGTTTTGGAATAGATGGAATTACAAATTTTTAGGGGTTGAAAGGTAGCATGACAGTTTGACTCATGTGAAAACACATTCCATATTTCAATGGTGTGCATTGCAATGCACAATGCACAAATCTAATTATTACCATTTTGAGTTCCTTGAAGTTGGTATCCAAGATTGAAAGTCTCCTTTTTGGCATGTATAATTATTTTACACATACACTTAAAAGACATCTTGATTTTGGGGAGTTGGCTAAGCTTTTTGAATGCAAAGGCAAAAAAATTATGAAATGTCAAAAACATAGTGGATATCCATGTTAGAGAGTCATCCCAAAATACAAACTTTTGGCGGTTAAAGTGGCTGAAGACATTGCCACTATTGAAACTAAAATAATTAATTATGAATTGTTATGTGATGTGAAGACTTTGTAGATTTGGCTTGCTTCTTATCATGTTTGGAAACCATAGGTACAAGGGTTGTCCAAATTTGCACAAGGACAACAAACCTTCATTTGCGACTTCATTTCTCCTTAAAACTTTGTGAGGCTAATTTATTTGTTATGTGTTGTGACAATGAAAAGAAATATTCCCCTTAACACTTTTATTTGTTTATTGAATTAGTTGAACACATCCATGATGTTTTGTGCTTGCATTGGTGGAAATAACATGCAAGTCCCAAGTTGACTATGTTACTTTCTTTGCAAGAGGTAAATTTTACATGTTGCATTATACCAATGCAATCATTGGGATCAAAAACATGGTAAATAGGGAGGCTTGGGTTGAAGCATAGAAATTTGTGAAGGAAAAATATTCAACAATAGTTGTAGGCTTGATATTTGAATTTGGGAGGCACTTTTCAACTGAAGAGTTGTTCAATGCCATTGGGATAATATATCCTTGATATTTTTCTTGTTCTTGATGCATAAATCACATTCCCTACTCACATGGCCATTATTCAAGCATTTTTTGGGTTTTAAAAGTCCTTCGACAATTCCAAAAGGTTTGTGGGGCCAATATTGGACCCTATTTGTCTTGATAAACAACATTCCTTTAAAAATTTAACAACGAAAAATCATTTTCAAAGCCATGTTTCCTCCCCATGATTACAAATTTATTACACTTGTGAAAAAAAATTACATTTAATATTCAATGGTCATTTGAAAGGTTTAAGTTATTGAACTTATATATGGTGATGATTTTGGGTAGTATGAAAGATGATTGGACTTCTCCAACCTTTTGTTCATTAAGAACAAGCTTTGAAATCATTTAACAATTTCACCTTGACCCTTGTGAGGCTGTATGCTCAAAGCTTGTACTCACTAGAGGCGTTTCCCTTGCACACATTGTTATGTAACTAGAATGAACTTCAAACTCATTATAGGCTACATGTGTAACTTGGATTTTATGGCTTTAAAGTTTTATTCCTTTCAAGTTACTAGTGGAATGTAAAACAACAAAATTATGGTTGCCAATGGGAGGTTGTTAGGTTTTTATACCAACAATTGGAGTTTATCTTGTTGGTTTTTTACACTAACATGAATTTATTTTGCAAGTTTTTTACATTACAATAAGATTTTATCTTATCGATTTTCATACCATGTATCACAAACCATGATGAAAAAATGTTGAGTATTAAAAAAATATGGGTTTTTATTTTGGTAGTAGTGTTTTCTATTTTGATGTTGACATGAAGCCATAATCTTAAGTTTACATTCATATGACCTGACCTTGAACAATCATGAAGTGCTAGTGAAACATTTAATCCATTTGAAGGTCTTGTGCATGTTGTTTAATGCAATGTGAATGCAAGTGGTGCTTAAGTTGTAGTTGGTAGGACCTGATGCGCTCC